>Ga0160427_10000541_pt1 | contig 22738 bp, 15 predicted proteins | sample SolpanmetagenomL_FD_108194 | JGI IMG/M metagenome (GOLD analysis project Ga0160427, IMG submission 108194) | Solar panel surface microbial communities from Lawrence Berkeley National Laboratory, California, USA - L | ecosystem: Engineered > Built environment > Solar panel > Unclassified ...
ATCCCTCATCGTGACATCATTCTCACCCGGCGGAACTGCAGCGGTGGGGCTGGGTTTCTTTCTCCGAGTAGCGTTCTTGGGCTGTGATAATACTTTCGGTTTAACAGGGACTATACTCGGTGCTTGACTCGGTAGCGTAGAGGTTAGTGGGATTGCAGACTTGATTTGTTCGCTTCTCGTCTCTTCCAAAGCAAAAGCATGCAATTGCGCCGATAATATATTCGATTGTTCGTCTGTTATATCTTTCTTTATATTCGGCGGTGTATATATCTTTTTCGTCCCTGGTCTTTTCAGTCCACTTCCTCCACCAAGTCCATTACTTTCTTTTTTATGGACGAGGTTATGGCGAGATTTAATCCTTTTCAATGCGCTGACTTCTACAAATGTTGGGAGATTGTCGACTTCTGCGTGTGCCCTCTTTGATCCTCTGATTCTCGTCACAGGCAACGGCGCGAGTTGGTAATGTCGGGGTTTAGTATCTACTTCTATATTTTCTATATTTTGACTTGGTCGATCGTCATCTGTATTCGGATTGTAGGCGACAGAAGCTCTACTTCCAGCAGATATTAATGCGCTGTTGTTCGATAACTGTGACGTTGACTCGAGCTTATATTCCGTTATTACTCTTCTTCTTTTGACCGATCCTTCTTCGGCTTGTTCTTCTTCGTCATTCTGAGTTTTGGTTTCGTTTATTGAGTTGGAAGAGTCGATGTCTTGGGAGAAGACAAGTGAGCTTATAGGAGCGGCGGCTCTTTTCCGTTTGATTGCTACAAAAGATGGTATTAATGCCATTTTCCAAGACTCGGAATGTACTGTTGATCCAATATGTAGTGTATAAAATATACAGGGTGTAAATTTGTCTGTATGAATATTTTTTCGGGGGAATTTGGTGAGACTAAATTCACTTGTAAAACTTGAGGTTGTCTGTAGAATCAACTACTGTAAGATGCACGACTGAGGATAATTTCAAATGCAGAGTGACATGAATCATTATTGAAATGACAAGAACATACACTTGAATAAATACGCCTCTAAATCGACATTCACAACATAATATCACAGTATATATGTATATACATGTGAATCACAACAACATAAAATAATAGGGTATATACATTTCTAATCAAGTACAACCAACAGGAGGAGAATCCGTACTACACGAGCTTGCAAGGCCATATGCAAAGCCACTTCCTCCTTCGGCAAGAGTAAAGGTTCCTGATTCATTCCAGCCTTGACATGACATGTCGCTGAATTGAAATCTATAAGCTACACATGCGGCGCTTGTATCACATGCTAACCGACATATATTGACATTAGCGACTGTAGCGTTGAATATGGGAGACACTGTTGACATGATATTGGCTCCACATGTCTGGTTGTACATGCAATTACATGGACCTTGACCTGCAAGTGGTGACGGACTATTAACGCATGTGAAATCGGTGGCATTACTTCCTGCTGAAGTATGACTTGATGATGATTGTGTGGAAGTAATCACTATAGTCGTGGAGGTGACTATCAAGGACGTAGTTATCGTTGTGGTAGATTCAATGCTTGACGAGCTTGTGACAGATGTAATGCTTGATGATGTTGTAGTAGATGTACTACTTGATGATGTTGTGGTAGATGTAATGCTCGATGACGTTGTGGTAGATGTAATGCTTGAAGAGCTTGTGGATGAGCTACCTGTCGATTTTGATGGAGTTGGCTGTGCAATGCTGCATGCCGATGAAAGTATAGAGGAAGGAAACCTTTTCAACTGTGATGGAGCGCTATTGCTCGACCGCTTTTCTACTACTGGTGACCAGTTGAGGAATTTACTGACAAACGGTCTATTAACTTCTCGCCGAGTGTTGCCAGAAATGCTAATTTCCAAGAGTGTGGTACAGTATTGTTCTAATCTAGTGGTTCCGTTTATCAATCCGACAGCCTGTTGAATAGCAAGCAATTTGTTAGCGGAGCCCGGATTTGTAGCATTACTGAACGCATAACTACTCGCTATGAGATATTTATCTTTGCCCTTTTTAGATCCCTTGTTCGTTGCAGCCTTTGCTGGCCAAGTTTCAGAATACAATGCACAGACTTGACCCGTCACGGTCTTCAGATTATTGACATAGGCGATGTATGTATTAAAATACTGACATGTACGAGGTATGCTACCATTCGCAGCTGCGCCGACAAGTGCCGATTGACTTGTAGAACTACAATAATCTGCACACCGTTGGAAATTGAACGCTCCAGTCTTGAATGTTTTTGATCCAATATATGTATCGGCACCTTCAGAATCATAAGCCGATACGATTGCTGCCGAGCCGAGAGATAATCGATTATTATAACCTGTTGGAGACAGCAAACTGTTACTAATATATGCATTTGCTCCTGCACGAACTATGTGAAATGACGCCTTTGTCGACCCAGAATTCGTGGCTTGAGATTTTGTGATATACCGGGACCACATTGCGCATTTTATCAATGTCCGACTCGGAGGATTCTTGCAGGTCGGTCCGGGTAATCTTGTATAACTCCTTTCAAAAAAAATCTCGAATGCTTGACAGCCCTTGGTCGTGCTACACAGCGACGCGCATTTAGCTACATTGTATGTCGACAAGAGCTTGAGACCTAATGATTTCCCAGCTCTGCTTCCGGATCAGAATATAGTTCAAGCATGTCCCGAATGACTTACCCGTTAGATGAAGCTGGACTATCTTGATATACCACACTGTATCCAGCTGGAACTACAGCGACATTTGCAGCATGCGCAAAAGCAGGATTGGATTTGAAAGTGACAGCATTGTCAGGTGAGTAGCGATATCCACTTACACCAGCTGGCTGTTTGGCACATGCTGCTCGTTTTCCCAAGATTGACTTGTTCAAATCTGTGCCATAAACACCTGCAAAGACCGTTCTGGCAAGTATCGATACCAATACCGAAGTGAATATTGACCTCATAATGAAAAAACGTGGCAATAAATGTGGTGATCAAAGATCAGATGGTGTTGAAACCGGCATACACCAGTCTCGTCGAGTCCGAGCTGCTTTTTTTCCAGATTGAATAAGAGGATAATATCAAGATCAAGACCTATTTTTGTCAGGATCTTCAAAATAAGACCCCATAATGTCAACGGCTAACGACAACAACGGCTCTCGCGTCCTTCATATCGTCTGATGCGGAGAAGATTCACAATTTTACAGGGCCTCTGAGAACAACTTCAACGTTCAACGGGCATTTCAAGTGTTTTAGCAATGATATCATGCTGATAGAAATACAAGATAACAATAAACCGAATTGACAAAGTAAAATTTGTATAGAAACAGTATAGAGATACCTATCTTGTATGTAAGATATCTGCATAAAGTTATGCTTGTGATCTATGATCCATAGCCCGGGCTGCTGTAAGAGAGCCCATTAGCCGCTGCTGGCGCCGTTTGATAGAAAACAATCCATTTCCAAGTGTGAAAGGCGTCACGGCAATCCTTACCCTGTTGGAGTAAGGATTGAAACATCTTCGCTCGGAGCATTATCTGTAAATGTACATTGTTCGTACCAAAGCCTACATTGGTGACATGATAACCCTGACATAATCGACGTCGCTTGAACATCCGAAATTATCGAATAAAAGAATACATATGCTCATATAAAACATTCAACAGCAAACGTCAATGTTATGTTTCAGATTGTTTTTCACGGAGTGCAAACATATTTTCAGGCAATACAAAAGTGTTGGCATTGTTTTCAAAGATGCATATAAATGCTTCATTATTTATTTTAGTTAACTTATTTGATATTTATTTCACGTATGCCAAAAGTCGCAACAGCAAAAAAACGTGCCATTAAATTGCCCAAATCGATTATCTGCTGACCTATTTCCGCTTATTCCGTACGTTGACAAAGCGGACTTTATCCTCGACTCCAAGTCCAACTCGCTTCACGCGACCTAATCTAGCAAGCGCTTCGGCAATTTTGTCAAGAACAGCTTGCTCATCATGCGATAGTATTTTCGCCATGTCATCGTCGGATGACTGTAGTAGCTGTGTCTCATCTTCATTGTTTATGTGCTTTCTATGAGGTGACTTTTGTGGATGTATATGCCGTGTATTATGCGTCGCCTCTGCTACCCTCACACGAATACAATGGGTAGGTTTGGAACACAAATTCCACAAGAATGTGAAATAAGTCGCGGGAACGGGTGTGGTGATATCTGCTGGCGAATATCTCAGACTGACCGGGAAAATCTTGACCTTTGAAGGTATACTGAGCAGATTTTGTGCTAATGGAAGAATGCCCCTGCCATTAGAGGTTGTGCATTCTGGAAACACAGCAATACAGCGATCTGGATACTTTTCAATTACCTCAGATAGAGTCATAAGCTTGGAATTTGCGGCTGGACTTATATAGCCTTCACCAAATGCATCCAACATAGCTTGCCAAAGACTTATGATCTGCACCCTTCGACTGTCCGCGAATGATCGAGTAAAAAGTGGATCGAAAATCGCTGCAAGATATAATGCATCGATAGGTGATGTATAAGATGACACCAAGACCGACCCTGGATGGGGCAATTTCTCACTGTTTTGACCTAAAGAGCTTGAGAGCCATTAGTATGACAAATGTTGTAACTCTTTGTCGCAATCACTTACCCTCTCTTGACTCCATCAACTTGGAGGTCAACCCACCAGATTCCAGGAGTACCAAGAATACACCATAGAGCAGCCTTCTTGCCCAAAGAACCAATCGGTAGCCACGAGAATAATATAAAGTATGTCAGACTAACACCGAGCAAAAGCGGTAATCTAATGACAGCGAGGAAGATGTGAAAGGGTAATGCGACACCGGATGCCTGCGTCGGGACCTGCAAGAATGGAGCAATGCCCGAGCCTATGGTTTATCAGATGATTAACAATTTTTTCAAAGCGCAAGAGGAATCGTACCTTTGTCACGAAATGCGCCGTACTTTTCCATGACTAGCACCACCTCAACTTATCGCAAAACAGATCAATGAGGCTCGTTGCGCGCTTAGATAGTCTAGATATTTGTTACATGATCATGAGATTGGTCAGCAGGAAACGAGGTGTTGTACCTCGTGAAATTGCTGGCGTAGAGACATGCTTTTTTGCTTTTCAAGCCACGCTTGTTTCTACTGAACGAGCGTGAACGAATCGCTGGAATTTTTGTAAGCTTACAGTGACATGTGAAAAGGGTTGGCTCAGCATTCTAGAATTAAGCTTCAGCGGAACGAGCCGCGCCGCTGCTTTCCAACAAACGGTTTGTTGATGTACATGTTTACTTTGAGAAACCCCACTTTATATTTACGTGTGATATCTATGAAATGAATTAATGTATCCACAGCTCAGCATACTTGACGAGAACCACTGACAATGATACATTTGGATCGGACGAATCAACATGAACGTATATAGGTGAACTGGTCACTATGGTTTATGAAGAAAATACCGTAATATTTAAGGGCTCAAATTGGTTTGTTACTCTCACTGACAAATTTCTAGTCTGTCAGAGTGTCGCAATTGCGACCTCCGACTACCAGAATCCCAGCTGCTTCAGGCCTAATAGAATTAACGAATTCAGATACAAATGCACGGGCACTCGCGTCTCAGACAACATCACACAAGCACAAACTTTCTAATGGTAGGATATTTCTATAAAATTCATGAGTCGATATCATCTGACACCACTTCCAGTCGAGCAACCACCAGCGAAACGACAAACTCTTGTCGCCCGAACCGTACAAAATTATCGATCCCTTCCCGCCCCAATTCCGACGACTTTACCGAAAACTCGACCGATCAACAATATCATATCAGCAAACGTAGCTGCAAGTACACGACCTGTTGCAATTGGAACAATCGCTTCTAGGGCGAATGGCTTCTCCAATCGCAATGTCTCGACGAGTTCAACGACGAGTTCTGCTTCGAATACACGGGCTCAGTCATCATTTAGCGACCATCGACTAGCACGAAATGGGATGACACGAAGACCAGCAACGGCCATGACCAGATATGATGATGATGAACAGGGTGAAGAAGGCTCATTTCAGAGCAACAAAAACGGTATGAAGGATTTCTCAATGTCTGCTTTGAATTCGCAAGAGAGGGATTATTTCATGTCGCCTAATGTGATTGACAAATGTCGACGATCATTTTCTTTAAGTTCCGCATTTCGTGGTCTAAATCTGCAGGAAAGCAAGCAGGTACTTGCCTCGGATTACAAATCACGATCATTGGCTGGTCCAATGAGTAAAACCCCCAAAATCCCTTCAGGTATACCAAAGCGCATCATGAAACCAGCAAGGGTTGAAAAGCCTGAGATGTCTTTTCAGAAGAGAACATCTAGAAATCTACAGCGTGCTTTACGCGCATCTCCTATTAAGTTATCATTTCTTACGCGTGATTCTAACACAACAATTGCCACAGGTTGGGATACGAACGGCCGGCTCGATCACATGGAGAACCTTTACTCCACATTGATGGAAAAAGTCGAGACCATCACTACCGAGAAGGACGGCTTGGATGAGAGGTTGAAGCTTTATCAAACTCGAGGTCAGTTCCTAAACATGTCACAGACGAGCATCAGGAGTTGATTGTGAATTGAAATAGTCGTCGAACTAGAGCAGATCAGGGTCCAACTAGCGGCTTCAAACAAGACCTTGTCCGACGAACTATCCGAAGTCAAGATCCGAGTGGCAACCAATTCGCTCGAGTTGGAGGATTCGAGAAGGAGACATGTGATTGACGTAGATGAACTGACCCGTAAGAACAGGAATTACATCGAAGACCTACGAGAGACGCATCGAAAGGAGCTTGACCGTGTATATAGAGAGGAAAGGGATAAGATGGACGAAATAAGAAGGGAGATGAAAGAAGAGCTCGAAACAAGCAATAAGCAACGGAAAGAGGAAATGTACGAGACGGAGAGAGAACTTAAGTTGGCGTTAGAAGAGGAGCGGAATAAACGCCTGCGAGAAGTGCAGGAGATACTAACAACACTCGCTGTAGAGAAACAATCCTCCGAATCCGACATGACTCGTAGAGATCGTGAACTGCAAGATCTACAACAATCATTAGTCGAGACAAAGGCCGAGCTCGAAGGATCTCAGACTCGAGCCAAAACCTTCAAGGAGAGGTTGGAAGACTCGGCGCTCAACACGTTGACGTTAGAGACCTCCATGAAAGCGCTGAAAGCCAGAATCGACTTTCTCGAATCTGACAACCAAGCACAATCGCAAGCTTTTGCAGACCTACATCAGAAAATGCAGGACGCTGTTGATAAAGCTAGTGAAGCACAATCTAAACTTCGAGCCGAAGAGACTCTTCGAAGAAAATTGCACAACCAAGTACAAGAACTTAAAGGTAACATCCGCGTTTTCTGCAGAGTTCGACCGTCCCTTGATAGCGAAGAGGATGAACGAGCGAAGATCACATTTCCGGACAGTGACGGCGATAGTAAAGAAGTCGCAATACAAGGTCCGGAGCAGAAAAGTAGTCTTGGTAATGTTAATACCCTATTGAACTCGTTTTCGTTCGATCGTGTATTTTCACCTAGCTCGATGAACGCCGAGATATTCGAGGAGATCAGTCAACTTGTACAAAGTGCTCTCGATGGTTACAATGTTTGTATATTCTGTTATGGCCAGACTGGCTCTGGAAAGACGTATACGATGTCTTCGCCGGATGGCATGATACCTCGAGCGGTCACACAAATATATGAAACAGCAAAGGGTCTAGAAGAGAAAGGATGGACATACAAGATGGAAGGCAGCTTCATTGAAGTTTATAATGAAACACTAAACGATCTTTTAGGCAAGGCTGAAGAGTGGGAAAAGAAGAAGCACGAAATAAAACATGATCCAGCGAAACTTCGAACGACTGTGACAGATGTCAACGTTGTGCCACTTGATTCTCCCACAAGAGTCAATAGTATCCTGGAAAGAGCCGGTCAGAATAGAAGTGTTGCAGCTACAAAAGCAAATTCGCGCTCGTCAAGGAGTCATAGCGTGTTTATCCTCAAATTAAATGGTCACAACTCCGTTACAGGCGAACGGTCCGAGGGGACGCTAAATCTGGTAGATCTTGCCGGAAGTGAGAGGTTAAGTCATTCCGGTGCCACGGGTGACAGAATGAAGGAAACCCAACATATAAACAAATCGCTTAGTTGTTTGGGTGACGTAATCGGCGCGCTGGGTCAAGGAAAAGAAGGCGGACATGTGCCTTACCGGAACAGCAAGGTGAGTTGTTATTATCTGTGATATTTCCAACAATCGCATTGGCTGACGTTATCCAAGTTGACCTACCTATTGCAATATTCGCTGGGAGGTAATAGCAAAACGTTGATGTTTGTCATGATGAGTCCATTACAAGCACATCTCGGAGAAAGTTTGACGAGTTTGAAATTTGCCACAAAGGTATGTGTAAAGATTCGATCACGCAGTATAGTTGCTTTGAGCACTAATAACAACTTAGGTTCACAACACTCACATTGGTACGGCGAAGCGACAGAGAGCAGTGTGAGGCTTGATTGTTTATGACTCTTTCCTACTGTTTATAGCTTTTTACATTGATAGCAATTTGATAGAATGTGCCGATATGCCAACTTGATTCAACACATGTTAGTGTACGTTGTGGCGTGTCACTTCCTATATAATACACCCGTATAGAAATAGCCGTTTTTGGTCGTGGGTGGAACTCGAATTAAATTACACTTCTGCGTCGCCTTACAACAAGCTCGATTAGTCTAGCACGATCTCCTTCTGCGCATCGTAACCTCAGACTATAGTCATCGCATGTTTTCCAAGTAGTCACCTCCCACATGTCTACAATAAAGCACAAAAATCTAAAGTCCAACAATAATCACACTCCCCCTCGTTTGTCCCAGCAGAATAGGATTTTGCCCGCATATGGCTGAACAGGATTCAAAGTCACTTCCATCCGACGGGATCCTTCGGCGGGAAGCGGGTACGGGTTTCAGAAATTCGAAACGGATCCATCACGTCACACGAAACCCTGGGATCCTTGGGCGGGAAGCGGGTAAAATTTCGAAAATTTTCGAATCCTTTGCATCCGTCACATTGAACCCCGGTCTGATAGACTGCCGTGGCGCGTAGGCCTTGTTATCTTTTTCATATCAAGTCTTATAAATGCTTCAGCAATTACTACATATCTCGTAAATTCGCTTTGCAATTCACGCCTTTTTCACCAGTATGAAGAATGCTTTACGATGCGAGTAAATTCGTTGAAGAAGTTCGAGATGATGAATCAGCCGCATACGCTAATATAGGTTGTGTCTGTTATCCAAGACTGATGATTCATGCTAAATCCCTAAAATATCACTGGCAGCTTACCAACCGCTGTGCAGCGCATAAATCCGGAGAAACTGAACGTGAGGAGGCTGAATGTATGTTATCTAGCTTCCACCAGCAGTTTCACATAGAGGTGATTGTGGACGAGAAAGTCAAAGATTGCGCAATATGTGAGTCGATAGATAAGAGTGACAATGTAAGAGCCACCAATCATCTAATTCTCCAGCGCCGTGGGGTCGGAATGATTACCTTGCTCTACAAACAAGATCTCCAGGTGGAATGCTTGCTGAAATATTTTGATAAATGTGGATACTCGGATAAAGTCGAAGCTTTCTCAAGGAACAAAGAATTCCATTCTGGACTTCTGGATGCAATGTCAGCCATCTTGACTATATTCAATGACGCTCTCATCACGACTAATCAACTCCTACGCGAGCGCGCGCCCTGGCACGCAAAGAAAGCGATTGAAGAACTCAAACGGGCTTTGCCAGAGCCTAGGGATCACGAGTCAGCTGTGAGGGCTTATGGTATTCTGCAAGCCATAATCAATAAGACGCACGAAAAACTACCACTTGAAGAAGAAGAAAGTCGCGATTCGGAGTGGGATATAGCAAGCAGTGACGAGAAAGTAAAATCTTGGATCGAAATCTTGAAGAATCAAGCCTTCAACGATCTATACTCGGCAAGATCAAAGCGTGGAAAGAGAAAGTCTGTTGCCAGAGAAAACAAAAGCACTGGCAGTGAAACCAACAACTTGCGAAAAGAGACCTTGAAACGTGCTGCTAGCGTACACCCGAAGCGGGCATCACCACCTCCCAATCTCCCGAAGCGTGTCACTGGAGATTTGTCATCATTGACACAACATTCGAGCAATCCCATCACGCCACAACCAGGCAAGTCTATTTTGAAAACAACGACTACGAAGAACAGATCTAGAAATGCCGATCTTTTGAACAAAATTTCGTCAGTACCTCGCCAAAGACGAAAAAGACAGCAGACGAGCTTCCGAGGGCGGCTATCGACTTCTACACAACTTTGTTCCCATTCTAATGCTACTTCCATGGCAGATCCGAAATTGAGGGTGTTTGGTGTCAAGGATGATAATCCACGTCCAGCGAGATTAAGGTCAAAGCAGGTAGGAGATTTTCTCTAGATATACAAAGTCAGACCAACTTTGCTCGGTGTTTGACGTGATCGGTAGGTAAATTATAGTAAAGTTTCATTCAGGTAATAATTGCTACGGTGACATTCGTGCAGGGTTCCCAACAGGGCAATAATTATCTAATCCGCCTTTGTCGACGCAAGTCGCACCATATTTATTGAAAAATAACCACACAAATCACGCTTCACACGATTGCATAGGGCACCCATATAAGACTCAAACAGCGTGAGACAACTTTCCGGTTAGGTTCAAGATTTTAAGGATGCTCGCGTTCAACCGTGAAAGTCGTCCTTGACGCGGACCGTTCTAATGTTAGGGTTCCCCAGATTTCTGGGCGGCTTCGATTTCTAACTCGTAGGCCTAAAATAGATTGGGAAAAGAAGATTAGTCCGAAAGTCTAAAATAGCAGAATGACGTGGTGCGGCTGATTTAATGGGAGGTTCTTCGCTCGGTCATATGCCGAGCGCCGGAGAAATCATGCGCGCCTAATGGACTGAACCCCTGTCTTTATGTCTCAACCTAGCCTGTATAAATGACATTCCAATTATTCAGACCCGTAAGTCCAAGTGTCAACATACAAGTCCGTAAGTACAAGATCGTGAGTACAGTGCGCGAAGTCATTAGTGTATTCGTGTTTTTTACAGATATATCATCCGCGCGCATGGGTATTGTTCCACTGCTTGACAAGTTGGCAAACACAATATTTATAATATTTGGGACGATTGTACCCCTTGCCCGAAAATGTACAAAACGTCATTCTCAGCCTTTTCGAAAGCGGAAGAATTCTTATTTCCTCCGTCTGCCTTTGTACGCTAGATCGTTGCTTGGTCGCCAGGAATCCCAAGTAACTCCTCACTCTTGCGAACCAAGTCTAAATTAATTCTTCAATGCTCCTTTGCCAAATCAACCATGGGCTCGTCAACAGCTAACGACCTAAAAAGATTTCTGCGCAAGTATGAGTAAGTCGAGTCTGAATTTCATTGTACATTCAGGTGATCGTGAAGAATTGCAGTCAGAAGGACATGTCGCGCACGGCAATCGAGGGCGGAAATGCGTGATTCGATTGGTCGTGCATGAAAGTTTAAAGACAGGCCATTGGGAGGCCGTCAATATTTGCAACAAGCATCGTATACGAAAAGGAGAAGAAAACACAAAACAAGAAACGAAAGAAGGAACAGCACAGCACGGATCGGAGAAAACCCATGAGCTTTCCGAAGCAGACGATTGCTGTATCACAACTTCAGAAAAGTACTTTTGGCCAGAAATACTTCTTGACCAATCGAAATTACCATGCGACGTTTGCAGACTCCTGGATACTGGTCGATTTGTACCACGGCTCGAAGAACAGAGATTGTTCCGTGATACATTTTTCGCCATGCTTCAGATATTACAACAAGAAGATCTAAACGCCGAAGGTCTGATTGACTGGGCACTTCAAACAATTCCACATGACCGTGCCTTAAACGGACTGAAAAACCGAATCGACGAATTTCGAAAACTCAAGAAGTCTCTGGAGGAACATTTTGTGTATTGTCATGCCGAAAAAGTAGAGGGCGATAAACACTGGATAGGAGAGGCGATCAAATCGGTCAAAGCGCAAGATTTGGAAACTACAGAACACCTTGGTGATAGTTGTCAACACGAAGTCCAGACGCATACCACGAGTGTGCAGGGTTTGGAGTCCAAATCAACGGTTGAGGATCACATTACAGACTTCCACGAGCATCTCTTTAATGAAGTGAGAAAGGCTTATAAAGATATCGAGCTCGACATATGGAGTCGTGGCTTGGAAACACTGGAGAACAATCTGGTGAAGAGATTAGGTGAATGCGCCTTGTACCTACTTCCAACTTTCAGAAAGCGAGTCTGTATGGTTCCCATGAGAAAGCGAGTCACTATCAGTGAACCAAAACCAATCGACGAAGCCCCACGTCCGGCTATTGAAAATCATAGCACAGCGGCAGATAAGAAGTGGAGTCCCAGAGAATTATATGAGATGTCATATGAAAAAACTCGCCCTAAGAGCAAAGTAACATTCGCTAGTTATCATGCACGGTAAGGTCAACAATAATCCAAAGACTGATCATTTTTGAGAGACACGCCTATTGTCCTACATATAGCGAAACTTCTCGCATTCTGCTCCTACACCAGATGAGTAGCAGGAATCTCTGCCTTACCTTACGATGTCGTCAAACATATCGAGTCAAGTAAAAAAATTCAAGACAGATACGTTTGTGAATCAGACCAGTCTTATTCGCCCTGGTTGATCATCTCTCATTCCATTTTCCGAATGTAGGAACATCAGTGAATACAAAGTTTGTATAAACTCAATATCTAATCCGAGTCTATTTTTGAAATTCATGGTCACGTTCTCCACCCCTGAACCAGACCGTGTAATCTATCAATCACAACCGGACCCCAGGCTTCCAGACTTCTATTTATCAATGTATCAAAGAACGCAATCGCCTCATCTTCTCCTACACCCAAACAGAACCTCTCCTCAACTTTCTTGACCGCCTGATCACCCCAGAATCTAATATCGGGAATATTAGCATCCTGCATCAATGCAAAGAGATTTAATATCAAATTACTCGATCTCCGGAGTGTCGTAAAAGCGGTGAAACAATACTGCTTGAATATTAAGAATTGGCTTTCTGGATTTCTGTCTACATTTACTCCTCCCATGCCGTCGATCATTTCGTGACTTAGTTTCATACTTGGAGCCAAAGGCTTGGGATCTCGACCAAGGATGTACCCGAAATCGGCGTGGAAGAAATGGCCATCTGGTGCTAGGAGAAGATTGTCCATGTGACGATCTCCTACGCCAAGGAGGTAGGTTATGACGCAATATCCGGCGCAGGAGCGGACATAGGTCTCCATGGCTTCTCGTCTCACACCGAGGATAGAAGGGAGAGTGGATGGCGCAGATGAAGAAGTAGATAGTGGTGGTGCGGGACTGTTTTTGCGAAGATATTCCAGAATAGATCCTTTATATTTCGTACTACTAAGGATAGAGGAAAGCGGTACGGATGGAACGAATTGTACTAGTCCTGCTATTGCGCCTGTTGCGAGGATACGATAAGGTGATAATTGCAGGTTTAGATTCTCCTTTTGTAATAAACGATCCATTAATGAAATGATTTGTACAACAAGTTGATCTTGTCGGAGGTTGTCTCCCGTCTTGAATATAAGAGGGTATTTTTCGCCCTTGACATTCTTAAAATTGACCATCAAAGGTGATAGTGATGATTTGAATATACTACTGTCGTCGGGAAAGCAGCCACTGATCAGTACATCAGGATCTATTGGAAGAGGTAGAGGTGGGTCTATTTTAATCATGTCGTTCTTGGAATCTGCTAGAGCTTTCTTCAACCGTTCAATCTTCCTTTGTCTGTCATCTCGCGATGATCTCGCATCTTCTGACATTCTCGCAAGTACGGTAATGAATTCACCTTGACGTAATAGAATCTTTCGTCTAGCTTGTCCTTCAGTTGTCTTTTCAAGCTCTTGCATAAAATCGTAGGATACTCTAGCGTACAGCTTACGATGGCGTTGTGCTAGTGGATCTTGATCGCTTCTGTCATCAAGTTCTACCATTAAATACCAATGGAAATAGTTACCTAGCTTGAAGTTTGCCGCAGATCGAACAAGCAAGAAGCCAGCAAGCGACGAGTCGAGACTTGAAACAACGTCTTCGGACAGTTTCAGCTCGGGCTCATATTTCAAAGCCTGAACCAGCTGTAAGAGATATAGGAGGAGCTCTTCGTCGTCAGCCTTTCGGAGACGATCAACAGCATATCTTCTGACATCACGATTATCTACTTGTGGGCCCAGCAATTCCAGTGCATCATCTATGTCTATCTCTTCCCATTTTGGCAAGAGTTGAGAGACCTGTCGAACCTCGTTTACATCAGTCCACGCAACAGACTTGACAAGCTTTGTCAGTGCTCTTTTATCACGGGTCAAATGATGTCTGAACTTCCAAATAAGATCCCGTTCTTCTTCAACTAATTCCCTCGTAGGACCATAAGATAGGATCATATTTAGACGATCTCTTACTCTCGGGTTGGGTTTGAGATGTTTGTCCAATAAGCCGGTTCTTTGTCCACGCACAAGACTTCGGTATTTGATTTCAGCTGGATTATCGTTAAATCCTATTTCAGGATCGTATATCCTGATTAAATCACCGCTTATCGCATCGCCGTAACCCGGAGATTTCAACTCTATCCCCACTTCTGGTGGAGGTTTTAATCTTACTTCGGCAGCATTTTTAACCCTTTGTCGAATGTTCGAGACAGGTGGAGGCGCGTATTCGTGATCTGTGTAGATGACGGGATGATCGAAACGTGGGAATTCAATATAGAGATCATAAATGCTACTGTCGTTCATATCATCATTCAACGTGTCGTCATTCACCTCCTTTGATACGGTGCTCGTAGACTTGAGGCCATAAGCTCTCGTAGTATCTAGTAGATTCACTTTTTCAAGTTTTTCGATATGACGAAAAACCATTTGATCTAACCATTTGTTTTCTGGAATTTCACCCATTTCATGCTTCTTTAAAAGGTCTTGAAGTCTTTCTGATTCGGCTTCACGACGGGCATGTTTGTCATCGAGAATAGGAAGATCATTTCGAAAATCCTGTCGGCCAGTGTTTGATTTCTGCCATGGAGTAGTGGTGTTGCTGAATCCATCAGCAGCTCTATGCCTCCATAATTGACATCTGTGACGTCCCTTTCTCAAAGCGCCGTCATCATCAAAGATTGATATAGTGGTACCACCGAATGGAATGTGATGTCCAAGAGCGCCGTCAGGGCCTACAGGAGACAAATCCCAGACAGTCAACGCAAGCTGTGTATTCTGTGGTAGTAAAGCGTAATCGACCGGCAATTGAAGCCACTCATTCCAGGTTCTTGATGATTTAAAGTGTTTGAAGGGAGTTTGAACATGTACCGATAGTGGTTTGCTATCTGTAAAGAGTTGTGCAGTAACGTATAATTCAAAGGACGGGCTTACAGAATACAAGTCAGAGATTAAAGACAATGGTCACAGGAAAGCGAGCAAGATCACCTTAGATTAGAACCTCGATGTCGTAGTTCTGGCTGTCGCAGAAGCTCTGAATATGGAAGTGGTTTCTCATGACCATCCAACCGACCTCTAATCGATGGCTTTAGTCTAGATTACTTACATGTTTATATCTAAAAGCTTCTACTGACATCTTTACGCTTACGGGGACTTTGAGCTCTGATGAGCTTGCAAAAGTAAGCGAGTCCATCACGCATAAGGGCTAACATATAACTTTTGATGCATTCGTGTAGTATGAAAGGACTGTGTTGCTTGTCATACTTGCCACGTCTCTTGACTTATAAGTTATCTTCAAGCTTCAAGGTAAGTTAGCGACACGGCGAGTGAAATTGAATTGAGTCATGCAGCTTAGTCATCATTTTAATTGAACGACAGCATCATGAAAACGCGTCGCCGAAAACATTTACCTGGGGTTTATCCTGTGCAGCATTTCTGTATATTCCAAATGGAAATGTGGTGGTTTCTGCCAATCGTGTCATCACGATAACATTCTGGAGATTCTGAATACCAGCAATAGATACTTCCGGATTCCGCAATCCCCGTGCCAAATTTACACGTTCCTGACTCGCGTTCTCTCATTTTAATTTCACTTAATCAAAAAATCCCATCAATGGCAACGACTATCAACTGAGCGATTCTTATCGTTGGCGTCGTCAATGGCAAGCTTGCACAAACAACCGTTACATCTTTTAGACCGGGCCTCACCACTATCTCCAATCAATAGCAATTTTAACAGTAATCCTACGATAAATCCAGGCCCTACAATGTCGCCTAGCCCTTCTTCAAGTCCTGGGCAGGAGAATCCCCGTAAGCGTATGACTCATACCAGACCTTCAAAACTTAATGCGCAGAGACCGCCGACACCAAATAGCGATCCACTGACAAGACCGGCGAAGCGAAGGATGTTGAATAGGAATGGAGATGATGATGGCAATACCATGACTAATGGGACAGATGTTGATGAACTAGATGATGGAAGCAATGACAATGATGCAGAAGGTGAAGAAGATATAGTTGCACGGACACCGTCGCGTTCACAAGAGCGCGAGAATGTATCAGAGACCACGGCGCAAACTAGAGATCGAGACGGTCGATCAGCTACAGCGCAACCTGGCGATAACGGTGTAGTATATGATCCGGAGCAGGATGAGCGCGAAAGACGTGAGACGAAGCGGAAATCGAGAGCTCTGGAACGAGAAATTATCGGTATGTTGTATAATCTGTTCCAAAAAAGGTTATACTAATAGATGGATAGATAATCGCGATGAATTCCTGCGACAGAATAACGATGGACTTTCAGTGACGATCAGAAAGGCAAACACTATTTATGGCGAAGTCAAACAAACTCCCGATGCCACGACAGACTCTCGCTTGATGGTGAATGTATCAGACATAGCATATCGTAAATCAGCACAACTTGTATTGGGAGATACAGCCAGCGGGATAGATGTTGATGAATTCGTCTCAAAATGTATAACATTTATGCGACAATCCCAATCTATAACGGCATCACAACGACGACGACAGGATAACGACGAAGAAGATGCAGCAGGACTGATGCTAGATTGGGCATATCTTGGCGCAAACGCGTGTCATCCTTATAATGCTCGACCAGCAGTTCCTGGCTTTCTTCTTGGTCCACTATCAGTTCAAAAACGCGTTCGAGCCCCTATACAACGAAGAGCAAGGCAACGGGATAACGGACGAGCAGAAGTGCGTCCAGAAAACCTCGATAGAGCCGATATAGCTGCGACGGAGAACAATACAGTGCAAGCCATTTGCGCAACGATTAAGAAACGCCTAGACCAACACTGTCGACAAGCGGAAAGTAATCTCCGCGCTGTTTTGAAAGAAGACACACCTCCAGAAGAAATAGAAAGGCTATTTCGAAAACATAGAATCACAACTACAGGCGGCCCGTCTCTTTTCGACTTTGTTATAAATCCTTCAAGTTTCGGCCAGACGGTGGAGAATCTATTCTACGTCTCGTTCTTGATCAAAGAAGGTGATGTAGGTATCGTAATGGACGATCATGCTTTACCGACTGTAGTCCTCTCTACTGAAACGGTCAGCGAGGCCAGACAAAGAGGGAGTACCAAACACCAAGCAGTGCTAGGAATTGATTATTTCGTCTGGGAGAAATTAATCAAAGTGCTTGGGATAGAAGAGGGGATAATCGCCAATAGAGAGGTGGGCGAGAGGAGAGTAGGTCAAAGAGGGTGGTATGGTTGATTCATACCCCGGTTTTTTTATATTTTCAATTTTTGCCTCGTTATGTTTTGATCAACATATTTGAACGCGGTGTTTGTACCAATAGAGTGGGGACAGTAGTAGAGGGACGGCAGGTGTACCGGGACATGGGGAAATAAGCTTATTTTTAAGTATTAGTCTAAAATTAATCACGTGTAATCACATGACATGGTCTTGGCTACAACTTTTTGAACGAAAAACATTAATTATCCTTTGTATTCATATCCAAAATTGATATTCTCCTCGAAATCAATAGTGAATAGACTACTAGAGCTACTTAAAAGTGCTTCTGCCGCATCGCCATGGTCCTCTAACTCTTGCTTAATATCAGTAGGTGTATTAACAACTTTTAAGGCAGCCTTCTTAGTATTAATACGCTCTTTTACCTTATTAAATGCCGTAGACGCAGCTTTATAAGCGATACGACGTTCTGCTAGTACTACGAGGGTTATAGTACGTACTGTAGCTAGAGTAGATTGCTTTAACGTATTAAGTGCAGCTTGTGTAGCACGCTTTTAAAGTAATGCTTCTTTTTTAGCTAATTTAGCTATGCTTAATTGCTTCTTCTGATTTTGGATTTTCTGTACCGTCTCTATAGTAAGAATTATACTAGCTCCTGTTACACGACTAGAACGTCGTTTAGAACCGCTTCTTCTTGTTACAATAGCTACTATATTAGCTAGCCTTTCTTCTGCAATATCTCCACGTATTTTTTCTATTTAATAAGCCTTGAAAATCTATGCTATAAGTTGTTAAGCTTTTTGTTATAATCTTGACTTTAAAATAGCGTATAATTAACGCTTAACTTCACGCAGCTTCTATAGAGTAGCTAGTAGAGGTTATGATGAATTCAACAGAGCATTAGACTCTATGCTAGACGGCGGAGGTGATGTGCTAGTAGTTATAGTAGTAGGTAATCGCGCTAACACGCGTGCTCGATCTAATAGATAGATACTAGTAATTACAAAAGCTTTTGATTAATTTTCTAAAGTAAAGACTGTATCTCTTATAACAGAATAAGCATGTACGAAATCGTAGTTATTAACGTAAACAAATCCGTAGTAATTTAGCTCGTTAATCTCCTATAAATAAGCTCTTTTAAGACTACTAAATAATGCTACATCTAGTGGCTATAAGAGGTGAGTTGTATGTGGTAGTAGCCGTATAATTAGAATATTATGCTCGCTAGCATATGTTATAAAATCTAAGCTCTTATAAGAATAGTAGCCGTCAAGTATAAGGATCCGCTGATTTTCTAGCAACATTAACTCTGTTAGATTAGTAATTATAGCTCTAGAGTTATTTAGTAGTTGTGTGTACTTCTTAAAGTGTTTCATCTATTGAATTACGTGCATAGTTGATAACTAGCTATTCTCTAAACTCCTACTACTATATACCTTACTAAATTAGTCTCTAGTAGACTAGCTAACTATGTAATATACTATGGATCTACTCCTCTAAGCCCTTATATAATAAGATAAGGCGGTATAAGCCTACTAGCTACGCTCAGAGTTTCGATACTTATTACTTATATCCTATCTCTAGATCTAGCTCTTATAGCCTTATTCCTATCAACAATTATACTACTATATATTACGGTTATGTTATTCTAATCATAAAGCTAGTTTCATCTATATTATAGATATTACGTGCTTAGATAGGCCGAGAATATTGTAATAGGCATATATAGACGGGTCACGTATGAACGGTCGCAGGGATAACGCTAGTAGATCACATACGTCATATCCCTGGATCGACGTTACCTCGCATTTACCCCGCTCGTATTTGGGTCCTCGATAAAGCCCTTAAGACCTACATACAGAACGCTAGGGGGACCTTCAAGGATAATAGCGTAGAATTATATAGCCTTTAGCTATATACGAGACATCATTCTTCCTTACGTACAAAACCCTTACATTATTATCCTTCTCTTAAATACGTAGTCTAAGAATAGTGTCAACCTGTATAGATACGGCACGCTTAATAGCTACTATAGAGTCATAGGAGGAACGTATAGAGAATGTAGCACGTATAGAAAATGTTGTAGATTTAGGTTCGATAGTTGAAGCTGTTCTAGGACTAACGGTCGAGGAAACGAATATCGAAGAACGTATCTAAGCTACAAGCGAACGCTATGCTTAATTAGAGCGAGAACGCTAGCTTAAAATGTTACATAGACATATCGTAGAACTAGAACTCGCGAATAACGAAGAGGTACTAGCGACACGCCCGCGTGCTATCTCCGATCTAGTAATGCTACTACTAATAGCACCTAGATTAGTTCTATATTATATAATAGTATATAACGACCCTCTTAGTTAGGTTATTACTAATGCACTACCTGCGCCTAGAGCGTAAGTTAAGGCATCGCCCCCGAGATATCCAAATCTAGAAGATCGAAATTATGGGGGTTAACTATATGTTCTGTAGGTAAAACGCAATATTCACCTTAAGGACCCTATTCTATATAAGGGAAAAGGTATTAAGCACTATAGAGAGTTTATGTAAGAATGTGAGAATGCATTCTAACTAACACCTTACAACTTCCTTATAGATATAGATAGAATTAATTAGGCTAGCTAATTTTTAAGTAGAGATCTAAGAGACACATAGAGCACACACGTAGAACGCTACTATAGAGAAATTACTAATACTTAGGAGATGTTTAAATCTTTCCTTCTTAATATTATAGCTAATCTAGTAACTCGCTCGCTAAACGTAGCTAAGTTATATAAGTTAGCTAGGCAAAATCCGAGCTAGACTATTCGGAATTTCTCTACTTATTTAGACTCTCTCGAGCAATAGATCGACCCTTATACTAAGACTTAACGAGTCTTACATTTGTTTCTAAAACTATTACTAGGCATACACTAGCGGATCTTAAATTACTACGTGCTTCCAGTAACTAGGGAGTAGTTAATTACGCTAGCGAGAGTGTCTAATAATACGGGGGAAGTATACTACACCGCCCCTTAAACTAATAGTGTAACTACATATAAATTCAAAAACACTAGAAATTATAAGAGAAAGAGATCTATAGATTCGATAGATAACAGGGCACCCTATCAGCTACGCGCGTACAACGCACCTAGTATAGTAGCTCCTTATAAACTAAGCATGCCTAGAAAGGATTAGGCAAAAGAGTTGAACTTAGAATATTACACTTATTACTAAAAGGGACATATCTCTCTAGACTGTCCCTAAAAGGAACTAGCTAGTAGATTAAACGTTAGACTAGTGCGAGCGCGTAAGACGAACATATATTTAAAAGGAAAAGCCCTACTAGTAGCTTAGGTATAGTAAGGTAGAGAGCTTTAGAAGTATTACTAAGTATAAAGAAGAAGTGTAGCGCTAGCGCGACGTAAGCGCGTTAAGATAAGGAGGTTATAGCTATACTAGATCCTTAAGTAGAAGTTACCTTAGTTAGTAAGGAATTATGCTTACTATTAGATTTAAAAAGGATTAACGCTAAATTGCTAACACTACTCTAGCTAGGTACTAAACGTAAAACCACCTACGGGGCGTATAAGTTCTACTTACGACTCACCGACGATACAGGCATTAAGAAAGTGTTAAAAATTCTAGCATATAGTATAGACTAAGAGGAAGATTAAGTACTATTAGGAAATCCCTTCTTACATCGAGAAAACATTTAGTACGATTATAGTCAGTAATAGTGGCGCTAGGGTATCATACTAGAGACGCACATAAAGTATGTAAAGGCTGCGAATTTCTTAGATAAAGTCTTACTAGAAGAATAAATACATTTCCTAGGAAGTCTATAAGAGAGAATAGCGTAAGTGCTTCGTATAGCCTTTGAAAGTGAAGCTATAGTAGAAACTACATTACCTTTAGAACTTAGAGAGTTCGAGGACATATTCGATATAGCTAAAGCTAGTATATTACTATAGAGTACAAAGTAGGACTATGCTATACCGCTTATGCTAGATAAGGAGCCCTTATATAGACTGCTATATAACCTCTTAAGTAAGGAACTTAAGGTGCTAAGAGAATATATTAAAAGCAGTCTAAAAAAGGGTTAGATATAACATAGTAATAGTCCCGCTAGGGCACTACTTATGTTTGTCTCTAAAAAATACAGTAGCCTTCGTCTATATATAGATTATCGTAGGTTAAATATAGTTATAATTAAAGATCAATGTCCTTTACCTTTAATTAGTAAAACGTTAGACTGCCTATGTAGCGCACGTTATTTCATAGCGTTAGACCTTAAAGATGCGTATAACCGCATTAGGATTAAAGACAGCGACGAGTAGAAGACTACGTTTCGCTCGCGATACAGGCATTTTAAGTATTTAGTTATGCCTTTTAAGTTAACTAATACTCTAGCCTCTTTCTAGGCCTATATTAACAGGTCGTTAAGTAGCTTATTAGATTGTATCTATGTAGTTTATCTAGACAATATATTAATATATACTTATTACTAAGACATCGAGAAACACTAGGACATAGTTAGGACGGTATTATAACGCTTACGAGATGCTTAACTTATGTGAATTTGAAAAAATATAAATTTGCTACAAATAGAGTATTATTCCTTAGGTTTATCGTTAGCACTAAAGGAGTGTAAGCGGATCTAGAGCGAGTTGCTTATATATAAGAATAGCTAGCACCTTTAAATCTAAAAGCTATGTAGCTATTCCTTAGTTTCATAAACTTTTATAGAAGATTTATTTATTATTACGTAAGCATTACGCTACTATTAACAGAGCTTCTAAAGAAAGACTAGGAATTCTCGTAGATAGATAGAGCTTAAAAGGCTTTTAAAGAGATTAAGAAACACTTTATAGAAGTACTACTAATATAGTACTTTAATGTAACGAAGGCGATTTACATAGAAACTGATGTATTAGTATTCGCTATTATAGGTATCATATCGTAGATTTACGAAGATAAATACTAGAGGCTA
>Ga0160427_10000542_pt1 | contig 22720 bp, 29 predicted proteins | sample SolpanmetagenomL_FD_108194 | JGI IMG/M metagenome (GOLD analysis project Ga0160427, IMG submission 108194) | Solar panel surface microbial communities from Lawrence Berkeley National Laboratory, California, USA - L | ecosystem: Engineered > Built environment > Solar panel > Unclassified ...
CACGCTCCCTTCCGTCATTGATGCAGCCGAACGCGACCCCGACCTGGCCCGTGTCCTGAGCCGCCTCCAGCACAGTCACATGACCCCGTTCCTGGAAATCGTCGACCGTGCCCTGTTTCGGCAGGAGATTGCCCCCCTGGCAGAGCCGTCCGCCTTGATCGCCAGCATGCTCGGGCCGCTGTACTACAGGCGCTGGTTCACGCATGAACCGCTGAGCCCCGCGTTTCTGACGGGCGTCGTAGAGACGGTCATGGCAAGGGCGCTGACACATTGAGCGTGAGCACCAGGACGGCTCAGAGCTGCTGTCTTTCGCTGAACTCAGGCGAGACTCCAAAAATGGGGAGCGACGAGCGAAGAGTCATCCTCACCAGTTAGACTCCAACCTCAACCTCATGTCGGTGTCAATAATGGCGACGAGTACGGCCTGGAGGCCACTTGTTGGCACGAACGGCCATCAACGACGTCCGGGCAGCTTCGATCTATGGATCAGGACGTGAGGTTCGGCGAAGGTTCTCTCAAAGGGCATAGTCGTCCGGTCGCCTGTGAACATCTCTCAGAACGTCCCTTCACGCATGAACCAGCTGTCAGACGTACTTTTCGCACGCGTGCCCCTGCGCGCCCGCTCTGTCGCCTGCTAAACTCAGTCGTACGATGACGCTCGAAAAGAAACGCGGCGGGAAGCGTGCGAACGGCGAGGGGACGATCAGCAAGCGGAAACGTGGCGGGAAGGTGGTGGGGTGGCAGGCAGCGCTGACTGTCGGCATCCTTCCGAACGGTGAGCCGGACAGGCGCTGGTTGAGCGCCAAGACTCAAGAGGGTGTGCAGGAAAAACTCGCGGCCCTGAGAGCCGATAAGCACACTGGCATGCTGGCCGACTCCAGCAATCTCGATCTGGCGACTTATATGGACCGCTGGCTGGACTACAAGGCCCGCGACGGCATCAAGCCCAACACCCTGCGCAGCTACTAGGACGCGGCGCGGCTCAGCATCAAACCGTCGTTGGGACGAATCAAACTCGCTAAGCTGCGTCCCCTTGACGTGGAAAACATGCTGACCCGGTACGTGAAGGCGGGCAAGAGTCCGGCCTGGGCCGCCTATAACCTGCGGGTCCTCAAGATGGCGCTCAAGCAGGCGATGCGTTGGGATATGGTGCCGCGCAACGTCGCCGAGGCGATCAAGGCCCCACGGCAGGTTCAGCGGCAGATGTCCGTATGGACGCCTCAGGAGGCGGAGAAGTTTCTCAAGAGCGCAGAGCCCCACCGCCTGTATGCCGCGTTCTACACCGCCCTGATGACCGGGATGCGGCGTGGGGAACTCCTGGGACTGCAGTGGGCCGACCTGGACCTGGACCGCTCCCGGCTGCACGTCCGCCACAACCTGATCGAGGTGCGGGTCGACGCCGTCCAGGAAAAACAGCACGCCGGGAAGGCGAGGGTGTCGGCCATCGAAGTGCATCTGGCTACCCCCAAGACAGCCGGGTCCCAACGCACGATTCTCCTGTCACCGGGCACAGTTTCAGAACTGCGCGCGCACCGTGAGCGGCAGGAGACTGAGCGTCAGACTGCCGGGTCAGCCTGGGCGGGGGAGGACTTCGTGTTCGCCTCACCGCTGGGCGGTCACACTGATCCCCGGACGTTCTACGGCTGGTATCTGGCGCTCCTGCAGGCGTCAGGGGTGAGGCGCATCCGCTTTCACGACCTGCGGCACACGGCGGCGTCGCTGATGATCCTGCGCGGGATTCCGCCCAAGACCGTCAGCGAGCGCCTGGGCCACGCCGACGTCGCCTTCACGTTGCGCGTCTATACCCACCTCTACGACGGCCAGAAAGAAGAGGCTGCGTTCGACCTCGCCGACCTGATTGCCGACGAGAAGGTCAAGAGGGGCGAGGCCTGACGGACCGTATCGGGGCATGGGCCACTGGTTGTGGCACGAGGCGGATTTCGGTTCATATCCGGTGAATCCTGAAAAGCAAAAACCTCGTCTAGGACGAGGTTTTCGTTGGTGGGACGTGGCGGACTTGAACCGACAACCCGCTGATTAAAAGCACAATGCGCGGGCATCCGGGCGGGTCGGGGGTAGAGATGCCCGAAGGGTTTTTCCAAGCGCTGGGAGAGAATTTTTATCGCTTTAGGGTTACGGTCGGGGCGGTGTCATTCCGGAGCATTCTGTCCTGTGCGTTTGCAACGAGTTTGCAAACGAGCGGCAACCCACCCCACCAGATCGCGCCGTGCCGTATTATGGGAGCATGATCCCGCGCCGCCTTGCCTTCACTCCCTCACGCTGGAACATGGGCGGGTATAAGGCGCGAGTGGTATGGCAGGACGTCAATGTCAACGCCTCGTACTGGTCTCACAAGGCCGAGAAGGCCAGACTCTATGCGAGGCTGGGTCTGGTTCCCGGAAGTTACAGAGTCGAACAGGCTGGCACGGTCGCCGCCGATGGCTCCCTCACGGTCGAGCCTGAAGCGTGGCAGAAGCGGCACTACAGACGGGCCGTCATGGGTGGGGCCGGCGTTTACCAGGCGCATCTCTGGGCCATGCTCGCCGGTAAGCGGCGGCTTGCCCAACTGTTCGGTCATCCGGACTGGGTAGCGCAGGCGTCGAACACTGGATACACAGCTGACCGTTTCGCGATCTTGGGCTATGCGCCGTCCCCACCTTCGGCTGTCATACTCCACCGGTTACCTCGTCATGTCATCCGTCGGTGGTACGGGCCAGCGGTTGCACTGCGGGCGGTCGTAAACCCGGCGGTCGAGAGAGCATGGGCAAAGATCAATGAGGTCGCCTCAAGAAAAAGGATCGACCAAGTATTGGCCGTTCAAATGGAAGCTTCAAAATCAAGACTGGCCAATTTGGTCCACATGTTTGCTGGCCCCCGGCTTCTGCAGGAACAGTTCCATCGCACCGTCCACACCATCTCGCTTGCATTCCTCCCACGCGGTAAGAAACATCGTGCCGAACGGAGAGCGTTCCATGCCGCAGCCCGTGAGCTGCTGCGCTTCCTGCGGCGCCTTTCCCCGCGACGCGCTAGACCGCCCAGGAACATGGGCCGAGTGCCTCGCCCCTTGCACGTGTACCCCACGCCCCCGGCGGCAATACTCGCTCCTCCTGCTCTGTAGTACTGGCCTCGCTCGACTGAGCGCACCTCCAGGCACTACCCCCAGCGCTGCCCCGATCGGGAGCAGACTGCGGACTACGAAAGCAGGGACAATCCATGACCATTCCTTACCGGGGCACCTCGACGGCCAACCCCAGACGCACAGGCCGGAAGCCCGTCACGCTGACCGCCCAGGAACTCGACACCCTCGCCGTGCTCAGCGTGGCCGAGGTGGCCGCCCTACTCCGCATCACCGAAGACACGGTGCGCCGCGAGATCAAGGCGGGCACCCTTCAGGCAGAGAACTACGGATCCGGCCGGAACGCGGTCTACCGTATTCCTCGCGAGGCGCTCGATGCCTGGCGCGAACTGCGGCGCGTCACCCCTCGACCTGAGGTCAAATAATGCAGCCCCGCGGGGCGGCGGGGCTGTGTGGTCGAGCGGGCAGGCTCACCCAAAGTGTAACCCACAGGTCCGATACACCGACCACTGCATTTTCATTACTCCAGAAAACCCAAAATAAACCTCAGAAACCCTTCCGTCTACTCTTTTCCTGCGCTGGGAGGATAAAAAAGAGTAGGACTTTTGAAAAGCCTTTCTACTCCGGTACCCCCCAAAAAGTCTTGGGGCTACTCTTCTACTCCCCTGTACACCTTGGGGTCAGAGGCAAAGAAAGAGCTCTCAGCGCTGCTCGAAGCCTTTTTCCGCCTGTGACGAGTAGGAGAGTAGAGTCGGGACTTTCCGCTGGGTACTTTCTACTCCTCTTCTACTCGGCGGTGATGGGGTGATGCGCTCAGCAGTCTCGTCCGAACCGTCCTATGTGGCGGCCTACCGTGAGGCTGATCGGCTCGCCGCATGTCTGCTGCTTGATGCCGAGTGGCTCACTCCGGCTGAAGCCCTGGCCCTCGACGTCCGTCACCGGGCAGCGCTGCAGGCGGCTCGACAGGGAGAGTACGCCGAGCTGTGCGAGCTGACCGCGAGCCTCGAACACTGTCTTCAGACGGACGGCCCGGAACTGCGGGCGACTGGCGAGACCGATACTCTCGACCGGCTGCACGCTCAGGCCTGCGCCCTGTCCGACCGTCTAGGCGAGCTGTACCGGCTGGGCCGTGCCGACGGGTGGCTATGACGCCCGCAGTCCTCACGCCAGCCGCCGAGCGGATCGCTCAGGTCGAGGCCCTGACCGCCGGGGGCTTCGTGCTGGTCCCGGTTCCTCTGGGCACGAAAGGCCCGACCGTGAAGAGCTGGAACACCAACCCTGCCCAGTGGATCCGCACGCCTGCTGCTGCCCGCGAGTACCTGAAGGCGCACCCTGGCGCAGGTGTGGGCCTGCTGCACAGCGAGAGCCGGACGGCCACCCTCGACGTGGACAGCGAGCATGCGAGCACGGCGCTCGCGGCGGTCGGTCTCGACCTGGGCGAACTGGTTAAAGGCAATCCTTACCGGATCAACGGCAAGAGGCCCGACAAGCCGCTCTACCGCGTACCGGACGGTCTGAGCCTGTCTCGTAAGGCGTTGACCTGGCCGGATCCCAGCGGCAAGAAAGGCCCAGGTGGGCGACCCGCTCAGGTCACGATCTTCGAACTGCGGGGCGGGCCTGTTCAGGACGTGCTGCCGCCCAGCATCCACCCGGGCACCGGCAAGCCCTACACCTGGGCGGGGCTTGCCCCGGCGAGCGTCGAGGCGTTGCCCGAGCTGCCCGCCGCGCTGCTGCGGCTCTGGGAGAACTGGGGAGCGCTTGAGCTGGCCATGAAGGCCGCGTGTCCCTGGGCGCCGGCTCCGGTCGAGCTGGCTCCGGCTCCGACCGATCTCTCACGCCTGGGCAGCGCTACAGGCGGGGGAGAGAGTGTCGTGGATACCTTCAACACGACCCGCGAGCTGGGCGAGGTGCTGGGCGCCGCTGGGTACACGGGCAGCTCCCGCGGCCCCTGGCTCTACCCCGGCTCGACCTCCGGGCAGGCGGGCGTGAAACTGCGACCGGAGCGCACCTCCAGGGGCGCCGAGGTGGTCATGAGCTGGCACGCGGGCGACCCGCTGGGCGACGGCAAGCCGCGTGACGCGTTCTCGGTCTGGGCCCTGCTGGAACACGACACGGACATGTACACCGCGACCCCTGAACAGCGGCGCGCGGTGGTGAAGGACGCGGCGCGGCTGCTGGGCCTGCCTGAGCCTGAGCGGGGTATGGGGAACAGCTCCGGTTCCTCCGCGCCCAGCGCTGCCCTGTCTCCACTCGATTGGGGCAAGGTGAAGCCCCTCCCTCCAGTGACAGAGGTCGTGCCCAGCCTGCCTCCCGAACTGTTGCCCCAGCCGCTCGCCGAGTGGATTCAGGACGAGGCGCGGGCCGCGGGCCTACCTCTGGAGATGATTGCTGGGCCGGTCCTGATCGGCGCGGGCGGCCTGATCGGGGCGCGGCTGAGCCTCAGGAACGCCCCGAATGCCCCAGCGGTGCCGGGCAACCTGTGGGGGCTGATCTGTGGGCCACCCAGTATCAAGAAGACCCACGCCCTGAATCTGGGGGCAGCGGGCCTGGAACGTGCCCAGCGTGCCGAGTTCGACCGCCTCGACGCTCAGTGGGGCGAGCTGGAGACGGCCCGCGAGGTCGCGTCGGCACGGGTCGATGGTCTGGAAGGGCAGCTCAAGCGGGCCTACAAGGGCGGCAAGACCGCGCCCCAGGCTCCCTCGGACGACGAGCTGACAGAGGCGCGAGAAGCGCTCGGCGCGGCAGAAGCGGCCCTGAAGCCAGCCCGCTATGTAGTGAACGATTCCACCGTCGAGAAGCTGGGTGAGATCCTCCGGGACAACCCTGACGGCGTGACGCTGGTACGGGACGAGCTGACGGCCTGGCTGTCGAGCTTCGAGCGGGCAGGCCGCGAGTCCGACCGGGGTTTCTGGCTGGAAGCGGCGAACGGTACCGGCTCGCTGACCGTCGACCGCCTCACGCGGGGTACGGTCTTTATTCCCAGGGTGTGCGCGGGGGTCATGGGTACGATTCAACCGGGGCCGCTCGCCGAGCTGCGAGACGCTCAGCGCGGAGCCGGGGACGGCCTGCTGCAGCGGTTCCAGCTGTTCATCTGGCCGGACACCTTCCCGGCCTTCGATCAGGCCCAACAGCGCGAGCCGCTGAGCGTCCAGCTCCGAGAGGGGGCAGCGGCGGTGCTCGACGCCCTGGGCTCGATAGCGCCGAGCGGCAGCGGGCCCCTGCGCTACACCTCGGAGGCTCAGCGGATCTACGACGCCTGGGAGGTCGAACACGCGGCAGCGGTGCGCGACATGGGCAGAGGAGAGGCATACCGGGCCCACCTGGGCAAGCAGCCCTCGACCTTCGCCCGGCTCGCCCTGGTGTTCCATGCTTTGGATGTGGCCGCGCTGGGTGTGGCTCACCCCGACCCGGCCCATGTCGGCGAGGCGGCGGCAGGCCTGGCGGCGGACTGGTGCGACTACCTCCGACCGCACGCCCTGAAGCTCTGGGGCGAGGGCAGGCGAGGCGACGTGCTCGACGCGCGCGAGGTGCTGCGCTTCGTCGAGCGCGGGCGCATTCGGGACGGGCAGAAGGTCAGCGAAGCGCGTGCGGTGCTCGCCGAAGGCAAGGCGGGCATGAACGGCGAGAGACTGGGGGCCGCGCTGCGCGTGCTGGAAAGCTGCGGCGCGGTGCGCGTCGAGACGATCACGCCCGCGAGCGGTACCGGACGGCCGTCCAAGGTGCTCCGGCTCAATCCGGACGCCCTGGAGGCGGCAGAGGACCGCGGCGGTGAGGCGTGAGCACCTACGCGCCAAGATGGTCGAAGGCCACCGCTACGGTATCCCCAGCATCGGCACCCCTCTCCCCTCTGAAACTGCCTCCCGAGCCGGTGCCGGTCGAGGTGGCGCCTCCAGTTGCCCGCCCAGCGCGGCCCTCTCCCCAGGCACGGCTCGCGGCTCTCGCGGGCGAGCCTGGCCACTGCGGCACCTGTCGGCACTTCACCCCCGACCCGGAGGGCGGCCCTATCGGTGTATGTGGCCTGGGACGCGGGGCGTTCGAGCCCTGGGCGAGACACTCGCGACTGAGCGTCGAGATCCACGTGGCGGCCGCCTGCATGACGCACGGCGCTCCCCGCTGGGCCGCTCTCCAGCACGCTGATCGAAGGAGTTGAAGGTGCGCCGGGATGAACTTCTCGCCGAGTTGCACCCAGTTGCTGGCTCGGAAAATCATGTCATTTCACGTCATGTGCCTGAACATCCAAAGCCGGAAAGTTTCATCATTTTTCATCATGGGTCGGAAGAACCCGTACCCGAGATCCCGGCCGAGGTCGTCATTCGTCGTCATGAGCTGGCAGCCCCTGCAGTAGAAGAACTCGTCAAATCTCGTCATGGCCTGCTAGCCGTCTCAGGTCCGCAGACACCTCCGGCCGGCGCTGCTGTGAGAGACCGGGAAAATGGGCACGCGCTGCTGCCCTCGGGCATTGTGACCGCTCTGTGACGACTGAATCTTGGAGAGGTTGTATCGGATAGGTACAACCTCCTGCGCTCTGGAAGGAAGGTACAAGTGGTCGAGAACGCTGGTGCAGGGACAGCTTCCCGGCTTCAGGAAAGTGGTCCTGTGCCAGATCGGGGCACACCGTAACGCTCTGTTACGGTGTGCCCCGATCATCGTCCTGACGCCTGCGACTCACCTCATTTCACTGCGTGGATACGTTTCGGGCCGCGCTGGGCGGGGTGCCACATGTCGCTAGAAACCCCTCGTGAGACTGAAAATCTCGTCATTTCTCGTCATTCGCAGCCAAACCCTGACAGACCCTAACAGGCGAAAGGCCACCCACGCGGCTGTCTGCCTTTGCTGGAGCGCAGGTGCCATGACGCCGGTGGGATGCTCAGAGACCCGAAAAGTATTCGTTTCGCCTCACTTCCCGTCCTGACCGGTCGCCGTTCCGAGTGAAGAGAGCACGGTGTCGAGCAGGTCTTCCGGTTCGCCGTCCTCGAACCCAGGCCCGGCGCACATGGCGGCCAGGGTACAGACGGTCCACCAGCCGGCAGCGGTCCCGGCATCCGACGGCGAGAGAAACCCGATCACCCGGACAGCTTTGGTCCAATCGCCCACCTTCGGGAAGCTGTCGGCGAGCAGGTTGTAGAGCGGCGTGGGCAGGACCCGCGTGTTCTCGAGGGTTCGGCTGGCGGACCAGGCGTGCAGGCGCAGCGCGGCCTGGTCCGGTTCGAAGCTCCCGGCGTAGGTGAGCAGGTACTCGCTCCAGACGGCAGCGGCGAAGGCGAAGACCTCTACGGCGGCCTGCGCTGCCGGGTCGGGTGAGGCGAAGTCGGCGAAGAAGAACAAGGCCCGCCCGGTGTCTTCGAGCATGAAGCGGCGGCGCTCGATGGGGGTAGGAATCAGCGTCGTCATAGGCGCGGGTGAAGCGTCGAGAAAGTGCAGGGCGGCGGTCAGGTCGATCATGGTGAGGTGTTCCTTCGGGCAATGGCTCCGGATCGGGGCAAGTGAGGGCTATTTTCGCGTCGAGTCTGCAAGAGGTCCCTTTTTTCGACCGGTCTCCATGGGGTCTCGAATCTGTCGGCTGCGATTCGGGTCGAGTGTGACGCTGCCCAGTGTTCTGCGAAGGCTGGGCAGGTCGTGTCTTCGCTCTTACATCGCTCCCAACTCGACCGGCTCACGGTCGTAGCGGCCCAGCGCCTCGACGAGTTCACGCAGGAGGCGCACGGCGGGCACGTCGAGCACCGTGCGCCGGCCCTGGTGTTCGACGGTCAGCCGGGCACCGCCTAGGCGAGCGAGGGTCAGGCCCTCGCGCTCGTCCTGGGTGTTCGGCAGCGCTGCGGGGGTGCTGAGCATCCAGGTGGCTCCGCTGGGCAGGTAGGCGAGCGTGAGGGTGTGCCGGGTGGTGTAGCAGGCCAGAGCGAGTGCCGGGGCACCGCTGGCGGTGAGGGTACCGGGGATGACCTGCACGGCAGCCAGCCTCACCGCTCCGGGAATCAGGGCGCGGGTACGCTTCATCTTCGGTCCTCCAGGTCGGGCAGCGGGGCGTTCCACCCGAGCGCTGCCAGGACGGCGTACCCGGCGGGGGTGTGATCGACTCTGAACGCGTAGGCCCGTCCCTTCTCCCTGAAGGTGGCTGTCAGGGGAAAGCGGGTGAAGTCCAGGCCGGGTTCGTACCTGCCGAGTTGGACTGTCGGCTCACCGGTGAACTGCTGCAGGCCGGGTCTCCCGTCCGGCCCGATGCAGCCCAGGGTGAGCACGTCGTCGACCACACAGGCCTCAGTGATGACAGGCAGGCTCAACAGGTAGGTATCCCACTCGCGGTGGTCTGCCTGCGGGCTGTACAGGCCCAGGCGGGCTTTCGCTTCCCAGATCAGGGCGGGGGTCGGAAACAGGTAGTCGGGGCTCTCTGGGTTATGGCGATCGGTGAGCAGAATGCCGGTCGTAAAGAGAACGGTGCCACGCTGAGCTGTCACAGTCACCCTTTCACCAGTCTGCAGGGTGAGCGTGACGGCGTTCTCTCCCGCTGGGGTGATCGCGGTGACGGTGCGCAGGAACGTGTACGCCCCACTGGCATGGGCGGCGGCAGTGGGGCGTCTTCTTCTTCTGGGCGTCAGCATGGAGCTGACCAGGGTTCTTCTGTACATGGTCGAGCCTCCTGGAGTCAGGCGAGCAGGGAAGCGGCGTTGAAGCTGCCGAGCACCTGGGCGAACTGAGCGACCTGGTCGCGGTGCTGCTGGCGCTGCTGTTCGGTCAGGGTGGCGACGTGGGCGAGCCGGTACCCGTGGTCTGCCTTCACTGGGGCGTGGGTAAGCTGTTCGCCCTGGGCCGCGCGGGTGAGCAGGTGGGCGGCCTCTGCTGGGCTGAGGGGAGCGCCGTGTGTAAGGCGATATGGGGCAGCGCTGGGTGTGGTCATGTCGAGTCTTCCCTTCGGGCGTGGGCTTCTACTCAAAATCGAGAAGGAGGCTCGAAGGGTGGGCAGGATGAGCCCACCCTTGGTTCAGGCGGCCTGCTGGTATGCCAGGCGGAGCGAGCGGGCGTAGTTCCAGACTCTTCTGCCTTCCGCTTCTGTGAGCGCGGCCAGGCTGTCGACCATGCGGGCGAGGGCAGCGCTGGCCGTGCGGTAGTGGTCAGCGCTGCTCAGTCCCAAGCGGGCGAGGACACGGTGCAGGCGGGCGGCACGGGCTTTGCCGAGCAGGGCGCGAGGGGCAGGTGTGAACTCGAAGGGCAGGGTGCGCAGGTCGGCCAGCGTGCAGGCTCTCCAGCAGCTGCCGGTCATGGGCTGGCCGTTATAGGTGCCTTCGGTGATCTGGCCGCCCAGGATCTGCACGGCCACGATGGCGTCGCGTGGCCCCATGGCGGGGCGGGTATAGCTGTAAGTGCCGTCTGCGAGGGTGATAGTCTGCATCTCGATTCCTTTTCCTACGTGGTTCTGGAGTCAGTCAGGGGCGCTTCTCTTCGCGGGGTTCGCGTCCCTTACTGCTGAATTGATGTTAGCACATGTGGCTGATATTGCAAGCCACATGTGCTAATTGACCACTTGTGTTAAGGTAGCGCCATGAATGATGACATTAGGGCTGAGGTAGACGCTCGCTTAAAAGCCAAAGGAATGAGCCGGGCAGACTTGGCCCGCACGCTGTCGAAGACGCCACAAGAGATAAGCCGCGCGCTGAATGGTGGGGCCCGCGGCGGCAGCATCCCCCCACTCTGGGCGGCCATTCTCGAAGCCTTGGACCTTGAATTGACAGCACAGTCGAAAGACCATGAATGACAGCATCCGAGCCGTTGCACGGGCACGGCTCGACGAGAGGCACATGACTTATATAGACCTGGCCCGTGTGACTGGCACGACGCCTCCGACCATCACACGGGCGTTCGAGGAGACAAGCAACAGAGGCGGCATATCGCAGCTCTGGTCAGACATTCTCGATGCTCTTGACCTGGAATTGACGGCCCAGTCTCGAACATAAAGCCCAAGATGCACTCGAAATCTACCCATGCCATACAGATCACCACTAAGGAAAGGCGACACATGCATCTGGATGAAGCTCAGACCATCGTCCGCAGCCGGACTGCCTGCGTCGCCATCTCACTTGAGTCTCTGACCGCCTCAATGGCCGACCTCGATCTCCGATGGATGGCATTCGGCACCGAGCATGGTCTACGCGTGCGTATCTTCACCACTTCAGTGAGCAATTGGGAAGACTACCAACTGGAATTCACTTCGAAGGACTACCATGCCACCCACGCACTGACCTACGCTTTAGCAAAGTGGTTTTTATTGCAAGCTAAGGATTGAGATCGAACAAAACCTTTGAGTATCGCTAGAAAATCATATCCATATCTAGAAAAAGCATACGCGATGGGCAACGAGTGGGCCATTATAACAAATAGGCCACTCTCTAAATGATGGTAATGTCTCGCCACCTCGACTCAGTTGAAGTGGCCTTTTTCGGTCTGTCAATCCATTCCGTCCCAAACCGGATATATCAAGATGTTCCTACCGCAGAGATCATGGCCCTTCAATCGGCCTCGCTCCTCCACTGGCACCCACTGCCTTTCGTTCGGCCTGTTCCTCTGGAGTTCGCTATGAAACGCTGGTCTTTCCTCTGCGTCCTGCTTCTGCTCCTGAATCTCTGCTCGGCCGAAGCCCACAAGGGTTGGTTCCTTGACACCACCCCGTATCCACTCCACTGGTCGACGTATCTACAACCGCTGCCAGTGGGCATGACGCTGCTGGCGGTGCTGGCCGTTGCTGCTCTGGCTTGGTTCCAGCGCCACGTTCGGCCCACTGGGTTTCTACCGAACCCCGAACACTTCGGCGCGGACCCCACACGGCTGGCGAAGCTGTACAGCTTGATGCCGCTGCTGCTGGCGCTCCACGTGGCGATCCCACTGGCCATCAACGCGATGCAGCGTCACCTCTTCGTACCCGACGTTCCACTGCCACTGAGCCTGCTCGACCTATGTGAACTGGGCATCGCGCTGGCCCTGGCCTACGGTCTTCTGACCCGCGCTGCCGCCGTGGCGCTGGCTGCCCTCTGGCTCCTGGGGATTCCGCTGGTTGGCCTGCGCCCGATGCTGGAAAACGCCGAATTCCTCGGCTTCGCCGCCTTCTTCTGGTGCGCCGGCCGCGGACCTCTAGCCTTCGACTCGGTGCTTTTCCCTCACCTCAACCCCGGCCGTGTTTTGCAGCGGTACGCCATTCCGGCGGTACGAATTGGTATCGCTGTCAGTCTGATCACGGTGGCCTTCACCGAGAAACTCGCCAACTTACCTTATGCGCTGGCGTTTCTCCAGAAATATCCGCTCAACTTCGTTCATCAGATCGGTCTGCCTCTCTCCGACACCCTCTTCCTGGTCGGGGCGGGCGGCGTCGAACTGGGCATCGGGTTGATGCTGCTCTTCAACGTCTTTACCAGAGAGGTCAGCATCCTGGCTTGGGTGTTCTTCAACTTGACGCTGAGTGTTTTCGACATCACAGAGTTGATCAACCACCTTCCGTTCTACGCCGCGATGCTGCTGCTGATCATCTGGCAACCCGGAGCTAGAAGCGAGCAATTGTGGGCGTCTGGGCTCTCCCAGGGGGGATTATCGGCAACACCCGGAAGCGAGCCCATTGCTACAGCTGGAAAAGCTCAGGAACAGCCGCCGCATGAACCTGCTCACCTCTAAGCGTCTACATTTTGACCAACGCTTCCCAGCACAGGGGCAATATCGCCATGGCCTGCCCGGTCTACTGACACCACCCGGTCTCAGCAGCCGAGGTGGTGAGTGTCCGGCGCGCGCTGCGCACCCTGCAAGCCCAGCAGGAAGTTGTCTGCCTGGGCTTCGAGTGGTCAGGAGGGTAACAGTGGGCCTTACCCGGTACGGCGACAGAAGACTTGGCGCTGCTGTGGTCCGCTGACCGGGTAGATGATTCGCCTGATGAGGCCGCGCTTCACGTGTTCCGTCCGACGGTTCCTGGTATTTGGCCCCTGAAGCCTGCCGGAACGAACTGCTGACCTAGAATGCTGGGTATGACCGATCTGGCCTTCCTGGTGCAGCAGACACAGGGCATGCGCCACAACCTGCTGTCTTTTCTGAAACCCCTCCCCGCAGACGTGCTCATGACCAGCCTGCCAGAATACGGCCAGGGCGGCGTGCTCAGCACCCTGACGCATGTGGCCGACTGTTACGGCGGCTGGATAGGGCAGACGATGCTGGAAGAAGAATGGGTGTTCGCGGAAAAGCCCGACGACCTGCCTGCACTCGTGGAGCGTTTTGAGCGGGTGGACGCTCTGCTCGAACGGGCGCTGGCCTGCCCCCGGATGCAGTCGGGGGAGGGACTGCCTTATACCCGGCAGAGTGGCGAGGTCATCCAAGTGTTCCCGCGCTGGCTGGTGCTTCACCCGCTCACGCATGAGTTCCACCACAAGGGGCAAGTGGTCACGCTGCTGCGCAAACTGGGCCACCCGATCACGGTCGACGTCGATCTGCCGCCGCCTGGCGGGTGGTAAGGCAGGCTAAGGAGCGACGCTCACCCTTCGCCGGGCCTGCATTCACGCCCGCTGCTGGTCAATCTGCCCACCTTCACGCGCCCGGCTGTGTGTACGCCGGGGCTTTCTGCTGTCCGGTGTAGGCAGGTCTAGTCCGGGCAGGCTCTACCCTGTAGGCGTGGGGACACTCAAGCGGGGACACGGCGAAGGGGAATACGCGGCGCTCAAAGGCGGCGGGGATAGCGGCAGTCCGCTCTTTGTCTGGGCGGCCATTCTTGATGCATTAGATCTTCAACCGACAGCAGAAGGGAAAAATCCGGATGGACGATCATGACGCTCGGGGCTTCTGCCCGTGAGTGCTCTCAGAATGTATGGGAGAAGATCGAACTCGCTTTGGGTTTCGGTCGGACACTGAAGGAGCAGACGTTGACCGACCTGCTCTTGCTGGACATGTCCATACTCATGTTCGGTTCCGTCGAAATCGTCGACATCACCCAACAGCAGGAGAACGTGCTCGGCGCCGATTGGGAATGGTGGTTTATCGACCAAGCAGGACGCGGTCTACCTTTCAGAGTTCAGGCCAAGGTGATGGATATGCGAGGGTCCAAGAGGAATCCACCCGATGTAGATCCGCAATATAAGATGCTGCACTACGGCGCCGGAGGGGCCCCTGGGAATCAGACTCAGATCCTCATCTCCCGGTCGGAAGTGGACCACATGTTGCCTCTCTACTGTTTGTACACCCACTACAAACCGAGTTCCTGGGTGTCTGCCAAGACTGGGTGCAAATCGAATCGGCTCGGTGATCACCCTGCCTATGGCGTCTCTCTGATAGGACCGCACGAAGTCGCGGCTACCGCCTCAACGCGGCTGAGCAATCTTTTCGACAAGGTCCATACGCTCGACTGCCTTTTCTTTTTCGCCCCCTACCTCGAGCTCGTCCAAGATCATTTTTTAGATTTATGGCGCGTAAACGATGCAGGTCAGGGCTTGGACTTCATCAGGGAAGCTGCCGACTTGCCGTCGCATGTGGCTGCTCTCCTGAACGCCAGGTCCAACGAAGAGGAGTTGGCTCTCGACTTCGCGCTTCCAGACGGGACCGGCAGGGTGACGCTGTTCGTGATCGGCGGGTGATCCGGTCGGTCACTGCACAGACGTGCTGAGTTCGTTCAGGGCATTCACGACCTCTTCGACTAAAACGTCCCCGCATCTCTGCTGGGGACGTTCATTTATCGTTTTATTTCAGCTGTGGCCGTCGTCTTGATCGTCTGCTGAGCGGCCGTGCTGTCCTCCGCCTTCCGTTGCTTTATCTGGCGTGCCAGCAGCAGCCGTTCCCTCTCCGATGGAAGCGTCCTTATCCTGCGGTGCGTCTGGCATGGGTTCATTGGGCACCGGCCCTGGCTCGTATCCAGCGTGGCTCGCTCTGCCTTTATCCTGCTTATCGTCATTCATAGTTCAGTTCACCACCGCTGAGCTGCTGATAGGGCCGCTGCCTCTGACTCTTCCTTTAACAGCATCGCCCCCGGTAGGAGTACTGGGGGCGTTTCTCGTCCTATGCCTGCTTTACTTCTTGGCTGCCTTCTTCGGCGCAGCCTTCGCCTTTGCACCTGCCCGGCTGCTTCCCAACTTCTGTCCCTTCTCGAAGCTCGCGCCCATCTTCTTTCTTGTCTCGTCAGCTAGCGTCTGGAAATCCACGAGTCCCGCTTCGATGGCTTCCGCTGTCACCTTGATCTTGCCGTTGGCCCGCGTTGGAGTGAGCTCCTTATTAACTCTGGCGAACCACGCCTCGAACTCCGGCGTACCGTCGATGATCAGATCTTTAGCAGTACGGGTGTACGTCTCACCGCCACGCTTAGCGAACTTCTTTGGCAATTCGAAGCGTCCGGGGGTCTCTGCCGCGTCGATGTCGCCTTCCCGAACAGCATTTCGCAGTTGCTTGACAAAGGTGTCACTGCGCTGAGGGTTATGGAGCTTCTTGATTTGATCACTGAGAGTTATGTATGGCACTGGAGTATTGAAGCACATATTGAGTAAATTGCCAATCTTTGGCGGTGTCAATTGAGATTACATGTAAATCCTACCATCCAACGTAAAGGTCTTAGTATCTCTATTATTGATACTGGTAGAAGTTCAGATCGATGATAATTCGCATCTCGATTCCTTTTCCGGACTGGTTTTGGAATCAGTTGGGGAGCATTCTGTTTGGCGGTACGCGCTTCTTTCTCACTGAACCTGTGTTAGCAATTTCTGCTTATGTTGTCAATCGTTGTCTATTACCTACGTGTGCTAACATTGTTGTCATGAATGATGAAGTTAGGGCCGCTGTAGCTGCTCGCCTCGAAAATAAACATATGAGTCGTGCAGACCTAGCACGGGCGCTCAGTAAAACACCTCAAGAAATTACTCGTGCACTGAATGGTGGTCATGGTGGAGGCGAGGTCCCCAAGCTGTGGGAGGGCATCCTCGCTGCCCTCGACTTGGAGCTGACGGCACAGCCGACTAAAAAACATGAATGACGCCATTCGAACAACGGCAAAATTCCCTCCCGAAATACATCTCGGGAAGAGTGAGTTGACCGTGTTACACTCGAGGGCAATGCCTGTTGTGTCTAGAACGCCCGTAGTGATTGACCTCTTTGCGGGTGGTGGTGGGCTTAGTCTGGGTGCATCACGTGCTGGTTTTCGCGTTGCAGCCGCAATTGAACTTGACGCGCATGCGTTCGAGACTCACAGCCGAAACTTTCCCGGTTCGCTGCATCTCAACCAGGATATCGGGGCGCTGGATGGCGAGTCGCTCTTAAAGGCAACTGGCATAGAACGTGGCAGCCTTGACGGTCTTATCGGTGGTCCCCCGTGCCAGGGCTTCAGTGTGATGGGACGTAGAAATTCGACTGATGAGCGCAACGATCTCTTTGGGCATTTCTTTCAGCTGGTCGCCGAAACGCAGCCTAAGTTTTACCTGGCAGAGAATGTACCTAACATCATGACCGCTGGTTTCACTCAGGTTATAGCGGCGGCATTGGTTACCGTAAAAGACGACTACATTCAGCTGCCCGTGTTGAAAATAAAGGCCAGTGAATATGGTGCACCAACCACACGAACCCGAGTCTTCTTCATAGGCTTCCGTCGTGATCTGAATTGGGATCCAGTTCTCTTACTCAATGCCCTTCTTCCGGGAAAAGACACTAGAAAAGTTACCGTGAAAGAGGCACTAGCCGGTCTGCCAGAAGTGGTTGACGAGAACTGGCAAACGGAGTCTGACGGCCTGAGAGAAGTAGAGCCACCGCAGGACAGTGCTTTTGGGCGACACCTTTCTGGCAGAATTCCTGCAGGAGTAGGAGATCCCGTTGCAGTCAAACTTTACCAGGAGGGCCGTAAAGTTTATGGGTCGATGGGCACTCGCCATTCGAAAGAATTGGTCGCTCGATATGAAATTTTAAAGGCCGGCGACCAGGACAAAGTTTCGAAGGCAGTTCGTCTGGATCCCGATGGATTCTGCCCGACGCTTCGTGCTGGTACGGCGAGCGATAAGGGCTCATATCAAGCGGTGCGTCCGATACATCCCAAACTGCCTCGGGTTATCACTCCAAGGGAAGCTGCACGGCTTCAAGGTTTTCCAGACTGGTTTGCTTTCCACCGCACAAAGTGGCATAGCTTCAGGCAGATTGGAAACAGTGTCAGTCCAATCGTCGCAGAAGCGCTTTTAAAGCCTTTGCATAATTTGTCTTTAGAGGACAACTCGGAGAAAGTTGGGGTAATGTCTGTAGAGGCGGATATAGTTTTTCAGTAGAAGCTCTGTTTCTTCTGAACTGCTTGCTAGGGAGAAGGGCAGCAAGCTTGATATCTCTACTTCATCACCTTCAGCAGGCAAATGACCGTCAATCGTCAATTTTTCTTTAGAAGTGAGGACGGGTACGTCAACTCGCGAGTACTCCTGCCAACCTCCGATAAAGTAGTCCCAACGGTCAAGACGTAAAGACGATAGAAAGGCTTCCTTTGCGCTTTTAGGTATCAATATGCCGGACATAGTCAGCATTTGATGCTGCGAGTCAGAGTAGACGATATTACTCAAGGGCAGAAACTCTAAATCTGGTGACGATCTCATGGCGCGTCCTACGGCATCTTGGAGTAGTCGTAAAATAACTTTTGGGTAGCGCTCTCTAGTTAGATCGTCTTCTGTAAATTCATCCTCTACTGCGGTAAATAAGTTTTGTATTCTACCTTTCAACTTATCCCAGCGTTTTTTCCGTTTTATTGCCGCTGACTCACTGCCACTAGAGTCATAGAGCGCTTTTTCGCTACAGTTGAATGTGACTTTAAATATATCGAACGCCCTTAGTTTAGATATGAGGCTCTCTGATTCTAAAATTTGAACCTTTATTTCTTTTGGACTAGCATAATCAAGCCATATAATCGCATTGCTATCAACATTATTCGAGTATTTGGTGATAAACTCTCCACTTGTCAGATGCAAACAGTCAATACAGGATAGCGGCTTATTAAACTTTTGCCGTTCCTGTATGTACAATAAGGCCTCTATAGAAAGCATTTTTCTAATCCCAAAATCACTGTGCATGGCCTTAAAATCTTCTAAAAAAACTCCTCCAAAGCCGACATATACATATTCAGATATATCAACAAAGCGATGTATTCTTAGTAATAATTCTGAGAATAGCCTTCTTTCAATATATTTGTTATATCTTAGGTGGTATCCTACGCTTTCTCCGCTCATTTCAACTCGTTGTCAGCGAATACAATGTCGAAACATTCTTCGCCTACGCGAGAAGGCTTAACCGCATCCTCTTCGAAAAGAATTTTAGCTAGACGATCAATGTCTATTTTAGGACGCGTATAACGTATAACTGCATTTGGATTTCTGACTAATGGGGTCGGAAGATGCGCATCTATCCTAAATTCGTTTGGACGTCCCCGCACGGGTGTCCAATTGCCAGTGCTACTAATTGTTGCAAAGGTGGTTGAGACTTCAAGGGGGCGGGAGCCTACAAACACACTCGCACCTTGATCTTCCTCCTTCTTCCATATATTTGTGAATGATGTAAATTTTTTTAAACCTTCTCGCATTACATCTTTTACTCTGAGGTAAAGATCTGAAGAAGCGTCTACGCCTCTTTTTGTTGTAGTAAGAGGTAGTGCTTTAACATTTTTACTTGTGAACTGAACCACCCCTGCAATATTAATGAATTGAGTATGAAAATTTGGCACACCTGCTTCACCCCAACCGGTCAATCGACTTCTATCACAATAAAGTACAACACGATCGTTACAAATGATTGTCCATCCTGCGTTTTCACTTAATCTTGGTGTATCCGTTTCAATATCCAATTCTTCTGGGGATGGGGGGGTAGTATAAAAACCTACTGCTAAATTCACATCCACTTCGCCGAATGTTGCTTTGTAAAGATAGGGTTGTATGTTTGTTTCGCCTTCACTAGATTGTACACCTGCAAAAAGTAAGCGAACGGGCTTTGGTAAAACTGCCTTTCCATTAAATATGATTTCGAACCCCTTTGATATAATTAAAGCATATGTTTTAGATATAGAGTCACGTAAATCAGACCTGAATGAAGAGTTTTCAAATAAGCTAACGACACTTAAATTTAAATCTGTAACAAGAATGGTAGTTCCTAGCGGCTCTGTCTGATCGCGTTCGAGAAAATCAAGAGGGAGAAGCCAGTTTTCGTCGTCGCTTAACCACTCAGGAAGAATATCCACCTTAAATTTGTCGGTTGCCGTGACAGAAGTAACTTCACTTCTTTTGCCCAATTTGAAAAGGGCGCGTTTCATACCAATACCGTAGACGCCTACAGTCTGCTTCTTTTCATCCTCGGCTTCTCGCTCAGGTGATTTTCCCAATCGGAACGCGTCTTCTTCAGCCAATTTACGCGGGATTCCACCGCAGTTGTCACTAATTTTAAAATGTAATCCATCAAAACTGATGTGGGCATATTTACCTGTGTATTGGATTTGCCCATCCGGACTTCCACGCACAACTCCATCTATGCAGTTATCCAGGAGGTCAAGGACTGCATCAGCTAGCTCGATATCTCTTGTCAACATTTCAGTAAAAAACTTTTTCGTTGGGGAAGCTTTAGCCTGAGTCATTTTGCTCACACTCCCTATTGCTTGGGGATAAGACGAACTTAGCGTGACAGCCTCTTAAAATCTCAATGCTCAAACTGAGAGCTGGCGTTACCTAGCCTTCGCAGCCAAGTGGTTCTCGGCCCACAAAGACTGTCGTCAATTCATCTCCTTCAGCGTCGACGATGCTCAGATAGAATTTTGAGTCATCCTGCGGCAGGCCGGCTTCGCCATCCGTGATCTCCATGACGTGGTCTTGTGGCAACGCTGCTTGAAGCATCAGGCACCCACCGCCCGAATCGTGCTCGCCGAAATCGAGTTCTCGTGTGAGCTCTTCCCAGTTCGTCGCGCCTAGACGCTGGGCCTGTGCATCTAGGCTTCCAGCGTCCAGTGCGTAAGCCCGTGCCAGGATGCGAGACGGGAGCTCTGCAGTCATGGAATCCACTATAGGCGCGCGACTACGCGAGCAGGTCGTACATGTCGTTGGAGGCCGTTCGACAATCAAGGCAGCGGCCGCCCTGTCTGCTGCAGCGCGATAGCCCGTGTGACCAAATCCCGATTGATGCGCAGCTGGACGAGTCCCGTTTCTGCGCGCTCGGCACCCAGCAGCAGGCCCAGTACGATGGCACTCACGGCACCTACGAAGAGATCGTTTTTTCCTTCCGGGTCGATCCAGTGCTTCAAAGCTGTTCCCAGCGCGACGAAGGCAGAGAGGCTGCCAGTGAGCCCGAGGGTGCGCAACGGCCCCATCAGGAATGTCACGTTCTCTTCAGCAGCGGCAATACGGTGCGCCAGGAAAGCCTCTGCTTCAGCGAGCGCGAGCGGGTCGAGTGCGTGCAGTCGCTCGAGCGTCCAGGTTTGGCTCTTCGCGCTGGACCTTGCCCAGCCGGCGTAGGTGACGCCTGGGTTTCCAATCTCCCGAACTGCTTCATAGACTTGAAAGAGTACGACTGCGGCCAGTATGGCTACTCCCGTCCAGGCCACCAGGTAATTTCGGATCAGCAGCCCTCCCCAGACCATCAATGCGGCGAGACCCGTCGAAGCGACTAGATATGGGCCGATTCGCGAGAAGAGCGGCCTGAGCGGGTTCCGACGTTTCGCATAGTTTTCCAGCTCCTCGAATACTTCGTCGACCTTGTCGGAGAAGGGCATCCTTCGAGGGTAAGACCTTGCTGGTCGGCCAGTCGGTGCATATTTCGTGGTTCGGCTATTTGCCGGCGCGATCAGCGGACGTGGCTTGTCTGCTGAAATCTGGGCAGCGCTGGGGGGAGTAGCCCTTGTAGTTTCTGGGGGTATGTCTGGAGTAGTCCTATTCCTAAACTCCTACTCTTTTACGCGTGCTGGACAGCATCCAGAGTAGAGCGCCAGTTTCTGGGGTTTCCAGGCGGCCTAGAGAGATTGCATATTCTACTCGGAAAGTAGGCAACCCCTAGAGCCGCGCTGAGTGCGGATCCACTCTTATATATATGTATGTAGAAAATGCTTTAAGGAATTTACCCCTCAGAAACTCTAGAAACTACTCTGCTACTCCCACCACCCAGCGTTGCCCGCGCCGCAGGTCAGGGCGCGGGCGGCTGAGTTACGGTGGGGCATGGCAGAACAGGGCGAGGCGGTACGGGGCAAGCGCGGGCAGGGTGAGGGCAGCTTCACGCGACTTCCTGACGGGCGTTGCCGGTGGCGGGTGATGGTCACGACCCCGGCGGGAGAGCGGCGGCACTTCAGCGGCACAGCAGCAAACCTGACAGCGGCCCGCGCTGCGGTACGCGAGGCGCGCAAGTTCAAAGAACGCGGCGAGCTGCCCCCCCGTGAGATGCTGACCGTCGAACAGCTAATTACCCAGTACGTCACGGCCCGCGAGCGGTCTGGGTTGAAGCAACGCACCGCGTATGACTACCGGTATACCCTGACCCATTACCTCATGCCTAGCCTGGGACCGCTCAAGGCCCAGCACGTCACGGCGTCGAGGCTGAACGAGTATTTCGACAAGCTGGGCGAGGGGCCTCAGGGCGAGCGCACGCGGGAGAAGATCTATGCCCTGCTACGGGCCGCGTATCGCTGGGGCGTGCGCGAAGGCCTGACACTCGCCGACCCTACCGTGAGGGGCCGTCCTGCCCGCTCTGCGTCTACTGGAGCGCCCAGGGTGAAGGCGTTCACCCCGGAGCAGGCGAAGGCCTTCTATGGGGCTGCACGGGTCGACCGTTGGGGCTGGCCGCTGGCTTTCATGCTCGCGACCGGGGTACGCCCTGGCGAGGTGCTGGCCCTGACCTGGGACGACGTGACCTTCACGCCTGAAGGGGCCGCGTTGGTCCGCGTCGAACGGACGCGGGGGACGATGTCGGGCAAGGTGTACGAGGACACGCCCAAGACCTCGCGCGGCCGCCGATCGCTGAAGGTCACAGGCGAGCCGGTGGGGATCCTGCGGGACGCCCAGGCCCAGCAGGAGAAGGAGAAGGGGGCACGACTGACACACAACGGGAGGCCTTATACCTCGACCGCGTACGTCTTCACCTCACGGGCAGGGACGCCCTGGCATCCGGACAACCTTCGTAGGCCCATGCGGCGGCTCTGCGAGGAGGCAGGGGTCACACCTCTCAGCCCGCACAAGCTGAGGCACTCCTACGCCTCGGTGCTCGCCTCGATGGGGATCCCGGTCGAGGTGGTGAGTGCGCAGCTCGGCCACAACAATCCCAGCTTCACCGGCCAGGTGTACCGGCATGTCTTCGACGCCGAGCGTGAAGGCCTGACGCTCGATCCGCTCGCCCTGGCCCCAGCGCCTCAGGAGCGCCCCTCGGTGAAGGTGAGGAGAATCGTCAAGTCACGCTTGGCTGAGCCTGGACCCAGCGCGGCCTCGGGCGAGTCGACCGATCCTTGAAGGGCCGTGTTTGCAACGCGTTTGCAAATCAGGGAGCGGGCGAGCCGTCAGCGGGCCGCCGATAAACGAAAAGACCCGCACTGGGCGGGTCTTTTTCTTGGTGGGACGTGGCGGACTTGAACCGACAACCCGCTGATTAAAAGTCAGCTGCTCTACCGATTGAGCTAACGTCCCCTGCACCTGCTGTCAGGGCAGAGCGTTCGCCAGTATAGGGAGAGCC
>Ga0160427_10000543_pt1 | contig 22701 bp, 26 predicted proteins | sample SolpanmetagenomL_FD_108194 | JGI IMG/M metagenome (GOLD analysis project Ga0160427, IMG submission 108194) | Solar panel surface microbial communities from Lawrence Berkeley National Laboratory, California, USA - L | ecosystem: Engineered > Built environment > Solar panel > Unclassified ...
GGGCACCACGGCTCCACCGAACAGCGTACCGAGCGCTGCCGGTGAGAGCCGCTGCGAGGCGGCACGGGCAACGATCAGGCCCAGCAGGAGCGGCAGCAGCAGTTCCATCAACTGCCGAACCTGCACCTGACTGATTCTGCTCTTGTCGGCGAGTCGGCTGATCTCGGCTGGGATGGCTGGCCCCATGATCTCCGGCAGCAGTGTCGCCCCCGCCTGCTGAAGCTGTCTGAGCCCCGCGGAAGTTCCAGTCAGCTGCCCGATGGTCCCCTTCGGAAGCCTTTCCTGCGCCAGATTCCACAGCTGCTGGGCACCTCCGGACGTGCTGGCCAGCTGTCTCAGGCGCTCCAGCTGAGTTGGCAACACCTCGTCGGCGATCGGCACCGCCCGCGTCGCCCTCAGCCCCAGAGACGCGCCCAGCCGGCCGAGCAGCGGGAGATTCAGTTCTTCCTTCAGGTAGTCTTGCAGGGTCATCGCTCGTCTCCAGGTTCACGTTCAGAGCAGACACGAGGCCACGGCGCACCGACAGAATTGGCCCGTGATCTCCTGCTGAGGTGCGGGAGGGCCAGACTCAGCCCTGCCGCATCGGCCTATGTCTTCAGGTCGTCCAACTCGTCTCCCGCCGCGTCGATGGTCTCCTCCCTGACGCGCTGTAACTCGCCCCCAGCAGTCTGGGTGGCGCCGCTGGAGTCGTCTCCATGTCTGACCGACCGAGCAGCATCCTCTGTCGCCGCACCCAACGGGTTGAGCTTGCCTTCCGCTCCCGAAGCGGCCTGCCCAAGCCGCCTGACCCGGTCTTCCAGGGCGCTGAGACGTTCCTCCTGTCGAACCGATGGCCTGGTCAGGTTCCCGCTCAAGTGGTCGGGCCCGAACGGGTGCCGAACCGAGGCGGCGTCGCTGACGGCGCCGTTCAGGTGCTGATTCACCGACTGTCCTTCTTCAGTTCCGGCTGGCTGTCGAGGGCGGCCTGGCCACGCTCATCAGGCCCCACACTGAGCGGGTCGATGCTCGGCGTTTCGGTGCTGACGCTGTTGAGAAGGATACCCAGAACCTCGCCCTGTCTGGCCTGCTCGACCGCCTTGTGGGTGATGATTTCACCAATATTCAGGATGATGGTGTCCTGCCGGTCGAGCACCACCCGGTTGACCGGGCGGCCGATGGCCCCCTCGATGCGGTGTTCTTCAGCGGCGTCACTGGCTTTCTCGCCCGTCTGAGAGAGCCAGTTCCTGGCCTGTTCGATCAGACCTGTCGCTCCTTCCTTGACGTTCTGGGCACCGGCACTGAGCTGTGAACCGACGTTCGTCCCCTGTTGAGCCAACCGCTGGGTGACGGGGGCACCGAGTTGCACGGCCGCCATCAACTCCCGCTCACGGTTCAAGGACTTCGCCCGGTCGATCACCGGCCGGGTCACGATCTGTCCGGTGGGAGCGATCAGCGTGCCCGCAGGGCCCCGGACATCGCTCTGCACGCGACGTCCGAGGGCGTCTTCGACCGTCATCGCCGATGAACCGGGGTTCAGGCGTTCCTGCACAGTGGCTGCACTCTGCTGCAGAGCGCCGCTGGTCGCCGAAGCGAGCAGGGCAGGAAATGCCCCGTGGGTGTCGGCACTGGTGGCATGCCACTCGGTGACGATCTCTCCCTGCCTGATCACCTGAAAGCCGTCCTGGGCCACCACGTCCCGCCCTGCCGTTTTTCCAACCACGAACGTTTGCTGCTGCTCTTTGCTGGCGGTCGCCAGATGCTCGTACCCTGACTGCACACCGTCTCTGGCAGTGCCGTACAGGTGCTGTACCGTTCCGCCGCCGGCGGCAGCCGTCAGGGTTCCGAGCACCCCCAGTTCCTCGGCCTCGGTCGCCTGGGCCGCGCTGATGGTCTCGCCTTTCCGCACCAGGGGCGTACCGTCCGGCTTCAGCACATCGCTCGCAGCAGGTTTGCCTTCGACGAAGGTCCTCTGCTGAGCCTTGGTCGCGTCGGCCAGCTGACCGGCACGCTCTTTCACGGAGTCGCTCACCTGCTGAGCCACGCCCTGAAGGCCCCCTGGAGCCTGCTCCTCCATCTGCCGGGCAATTTCCGGTGGCACGAGGGCCACGTCCTTTCCCAGGTGAAGATCGCTGAAGGCCGGCACGAACGAACGGCCACTGCTGAGGTCGGCGAACACGCCACCGCTCACGTCATAGCCGGCCACCTGTCCACTCTGTTCATCGAAATACAGGTCAGCGAGGCGGCCCAGGTCGTCGCCCTCGGTGGAGATCAGCGCGGTGCCGACGAGTTTGTGGTCGCTGGAGAGCACCTCCGAGAGGCCGGGCACCTCCCGGGCCGACACGGTTGCGGACGAGTCGGCCACCATCACGGCGTCTTCGCCAAACGAACTCACCGCGTCGAAAGGGATGACGCGGGCCGCGTGAAACCAGCCGCCCTCATCCACCAGCAGACCGAGCAGCCGCTGTCCTGCGGGGTCAAAGATCAGGTCACGGACATGGTCCACGAGAATGTCGCCGGTCAGGGAGACGATTTTCTTGCCGATGACCTCTTTGCCTCTGCGCATACAGCCTCCCTTCAATGTCAGATCAGGTGGAGCGGAATTACGTCGAAATAGTCGAGAAGCAGGATCAGCGCGATCAACACGATGATGATCAGGAGGATCCAGAGCCAGGACTTGCTGCTGCCTTTACCGTTGAGTCTCGTCATACAGGCTCCTGTCGTGCCGCAGAGGAATTGAAAGGTGAACATGGGGCTGTCCGGCGGGGATCGACGATCAGGACCTTGCAGTTCAGCTCGGCGTGTTGCTGTCGTTGGATGACGGTCCACTTCCTCACTTGCATCTCCTCAGTCAGGGATGGCATGGCGTCTACACCTATCCGCCCGTCGGACAGCGCCGCCTCCCGCAACTCGCCTCCGGGCAGCAGGGCGTCCATCTCGGCGGCTCCTGACCCGGTTACCAGCCCACTCTGAACACGCATATCGCGGGCTTCTAGTTCCACTTACAGCTTCCACTGACCGTTTCGGTGGCTTCTGCAACTGGAGCTGTGACTGGCGGTCTCCCCTGCTCGTGGACCGCTCTCCCGATGGGAACCGGGACGGTCTACACCGTCCCGGAACGTTCACTTGATGTTCTGACTTACTTGTTGTTCTTGGGATCGGTGTCGCCCAGCACCTGCACGTCGCCGGTCTTGGTGACGTCCAGCACTTCACGGCCGACCGTGTCACTGAAGGTCTTCTGCTCGGTCTGCGTGCGCTTGCCGACCTCGACCTCCTCGGTCACGAAGGCCTGCTTGCTGACGTTGGCCCGCTCGGCTTCAAGGTTCACCTTGATGGTCTCGGTCGCCGCGCCCAGCGTTACGCTTCCATCCACCGGGCGGGGATCACTCAACGACGTGCGGTTGATGACGATCTCCTCGCGCTGCAGCGCCACGTTGACGTTCTCGGTGCGGGTCTCAACCCTCTTGCCCACCTGAACGCTGCCCGCCTGATACCTCTCCTTGTTCACGCTCAGGCGCTCTTCCAGCAACTGAAGTCTCGTCGGCGTCTTGAACAGGGCCTCGTCCTGGTAATGATCGGCTCCGGTAATGACTTCCGATCCGGCAGCCGCGGTGGGCGCGACATAGCCGGTGCCCTTGAGCACCCGGATGTCGGACACCTGCTGCTCGTCACCGTAATCCTGACCGGCGTGATATTCGCTCATGTCCTTGACCTGGTCCCTGCTGAGGCTGTCGAAGTACACGCCGTCGTCCTCGACGCGGGCCAGGCCGACCGGCACCACGACTTCCTTGCTGGTGAACCAGCTGCCAACCTCGACCACGAGGTAGCGAACAGTGCCGCCGTCCTGTGTGAGGGCCTCGCGGACGGTGCCGACCTTCTCACCGGCATTGCCATAAGCGGGCAGACCGATCAGGGTGTCATGTCCACCGCTGAGGTCATAGTTGCGGTCACGGACGAGGTCGGACATCGGGGTGAGCTTGGTCATTGTTCTCCTTGAAACAGCCTGGCATGACACTGATGCACACCAATGTTGCTTGCAAACTGATTGTGAGACCAGGGAATCATTTGGACATGCGGTTTGAAACAAATGACTCTTCATTATCGAAAATGAAGCTGATTTCAGAGTCAGATAAAGGGTTGGCTAAATGTTCAGGGGTAAATGGCATGCACACTGGGGGTATGACTAATTTCCAGAGCAACTCGACCGGAAGCAGAAATGGTGGCGTCGAGAACATCGACTTGGTGGACAGCGAGCGCGTTCTCAACGAAGTGAATTCCAAGCACCGGGTCAGCTGGCCAGGCGTCTTCGTCGGACTTCTGGCAGGCGTGACCCTCCTGGTGGTGCTGGGCACGCTGGGTGTGGCGTTTGGCCTCTCCACCGCCAACAGCCTGGGCGGTTTCGGCATCGGGGCGGCCATCTGGGCCGCCCTGACCCTGCTGATCAGTGCGTACATGGCCGGGTACACCGCCGTGCGTGCAGGAAACCAGGGCCTCGCCAGCCGGGGACAATTCACCGGACTCGTGACCGGCATGCTGATGACCCTGGCGCTGACACTGTTTCTGTCCAACCTCGTGAGCGGTCTGGTCGGCACGGCCGGCAATGCCATCAGCTCGGTGGTCGGCGGAGCCGCCACCGCCACCGCCGCGGCGGGCACCGCTGCTGCGAACAACCCCGGTACACAGGACGCCGCCAGCAGTCTGGTCAGTGGCCTGAACGCCGACAGCATCGGGCAGATCATCGGTCAGGCCAGCCCGGACCTGAGCGACGCGCAGTCAACCGCTGCCGCCAAGGTGGTGAGCGGCATCATCACCCGCGCCAGCAATGACCTGGGCAACAACCTCGGCAACGTCACCAACCTGAGCGACTTCGTGACCAACCGGGTGAACAACATCCAGAAGGCCCTGAGTGGCCCGGAGTTCGTGACCCGCCTGCAGCGTCAGGGGCTGAGCCAGACGCAGGCCCAGGCCACCCAGACGGCCATCACGGCGGAGGCCAAGAAGGTTCAGCAGCAGGCGACGGACGCCGCCGCCGCCGCCGCCCGAATCGCCCGTCAGGCTGCCACGACTGCCGCCTGGGGCAGCCTGCTGGCCGCCGGTCTGGTGATCGGCTTCGCTACCCTTGGTGGCAACCGTGCCGCCAGTACCCGCGAAAAGATCGCTAATACCGCGACGAACACTCGCGCCTGAACAGTTGACGAGTCAGCTGTCTTGAAGAGGACCAGGCAATCTTGCCTGGTCCTTTTTATTGCCTTTGTTTACAATATTTTTTTCAGGTCAGCCGCGACCTTATCGCTGACCCATTTTCTGTAGGTCAGCCTCTCGTACCTCGGTCAAAGCAACACGATTCCGGATCTATTCAGCGGCTTGTGCCTCTGTGCCTCCCGAACGCTATCCATGGAGTGCTTGACCTCTGGAGGTCAGGACAAAAGCGGCTGGAAAGCAGGAACCGGCCGACATACGGGAGACAGCCATCTCGCGCCCAATCTGAGCCTCACTACCTGCAGCTTTCCTCCTGAGGTTCAAAGTGCACGCAGGCACTCGATGTAGTGGCGAAGAGTGAGGCCGAGGTTGAACTTTCGCTGTGGACCGGCAAGGACGCGGAGGCCATGTGTAGCGCTCAACGCCTCAGGGTCAGACCACCCCGAACTGAAGTACTTCGTCCGGCCGTAGAGTCCGTACCCCACCAGTGTGCTTCTCGTCTGCCAGTGCCCGGACACCCTGAGGAGCCTGCGGATCTCCGTCACCGTCCGGTCCGGGACGAATCTCGCCACGGGCAGGGTCAGGAGTTCGTTCCCGGTCTGGCCCAGGACCAACAGAGCGTTCGTGTTTCGTGCCCAAAGAAAACCAGCGGGAGAATGTTCAAGTCGCCCAGCGCCTCCGCCCCGTCCTCATGGCATCCCCGCTCCGGCTGCCGGGCCTTCTCTGTAGCGCCCTCCTCGACCACCATCAAGGGTTGAATTTTCAGGCTCATGCTTTCACCAGAGTGGTCGGGTTCGCCAGCGGCGCATCGCGCTGCCCGCTTGGGCTTGGTCGAAGCATGTCGTCGTCGCGTTGCTGCCCAGCCAGATTGGTTACCTGAACCATGAAGCACTCACCGTCAGTCGGCTCGCCTCCCAAGGAGAGAGTCGCTGAGGTGTTGCGCTGGTCTATTCCAGCCATGTCTCGAACAGGAGCCGTTTGTGCGGGGCGTCGCTTTCCGTACTCACCCACCTGTTCATCTCCGCGACTTCCAGACTGAAGAGGTCGGCGCTGGACCTGCGCGGAATCAGGCCCTGCTGGACTCCAGCGGCTTCCCGGCCCTCAGGCCCGTCACAAAGACCAGCAGGGTACCCACCATCAGAAACCAGAGCGGCGCGGTCCATTGCCCGGTGCGATCGTGCACCGCACCGAACACGAAGGGGCCGCTGGCCGCCAGCAGATACCCCACGCCCTGGGCCAGTGCGGAAAGCTGCGGAACCTGCGAGGGCGTCTGGGCGCGCTGTACGATCAGGATCAGGGCCAGGCTAAAGGTGCCGCCACACCCTGCTCCCAGCAGCAACACCCACGGCAGGGGTGGAGCGGTCGGGAGCAGCAACAGCCCCAGCAGTCCGGCGGCCACCAGCAGCGACGTGCCGAGCACCAGCCCGCGTTGATCGGCTCTGCGGCTCGCCCAGATCGGAACCGCAAGGGTAAAGGGCAGCTGCACCAGATTCCCCAACGCCAGCAGCGTCCCACTGGCCGCCAGTGTGGTGCCGTGATCCTGGAGCACCTTCGGGAGCCAGGTCAGCCAGGCGTAGAACACCAGCGACTGCAGCCCCATGTACAGCGTGACCCAGAGGGCGGCCGGGTTCTTCCATACCGAGGGCGCGGCGAGGCTGGGGCCACTGGCCCGTGAGGGCCGTCCCAGGGCGGTGGGCAGCCAGGCCACCACACCCAGCAGCGCGAGACCCGCCCACACACCCAGAGACGGGCGCCAGGCTCCCCCCAGGACGTTCCTGAGGGGAACGCTCAGTCCGGAGGCCAGGGCCGCGCCGCCCACCACCGAGAAGGTATACACCCCCATCATCACGCCTGCCTGTAGCGGGAACCTGCTCCTGATCCACCCGGGCAGCAGGACATTCACGACCGCGATGCCCGCCCCGACCAGCAGCGTTCCCAACAGCATCCACGGCAGGGCAGGTCCCACCCGGAACAGCGCTCCAACCACGATCAGGCCCAGGCAGCCGAGAATGACCGTTTCTGAGCTGCGAATGCGGGTCAACCACGGAGCGACCGGAGCGAAGGCACCAAAACAGAGGAGGGGAATGGTCGTCAGCAGGCTGACCGTGGTGGCGTTCACCCTCAGCTCCTGCTGGATCTGGCTGAGCAGCGGTCCAAACCCCGCGAGGGTAGGCCGCAGATTCAGGGCCGCCAGAATCAGTCCCAGAATCAGCAGCGCCGTTGGCGTAGCGTTGCGTGTGCCAGCCTTGCCCAGGTGAGGTTCGTCTGGCGTCATGAACAGATTACAGAAGTGCAGGAATCGCGGGCTGAGGAGAAGACCATCTGCTTACCCTACCATCAGCCACCAGCCCTTCGAGACTCATTCGGCCCGGAAGCGATCATTACGTGCGCCGTGAAGCAGTCGACGATTCGAAGCCGAACGCGACACGCATCGGCGATGCCACCGCTGCCATCGTGCTCGGCGCCGTTCTCCTGATCCTGCTGATGTTCGTGACCACCGCGACGTTTGTGTTCGTCGAAGCCAACACGAAGACCACGCGCGCCGCCGGAAGTTGACCCCGCGCGCCCTACAGAGAAGCAAGACGCAGACTGAAAGGACGGACCACGACCCTGTGATCTGTCCACGACAAGCTGTGGACGAGCACGGTTTCGCGCAGGGCATCCTGCTCCAGCGGCATCGGGACAGCGAGGCGACGAAACCGTCTCGGCCCCGACTCTCACATCGAGCAGGTACACAGGACTACACAGCGACAGGAGCCAAGCGTACAGGGGTAACCAGCAGCGTCCGCTCTGCTCAAAACACCACACCAACCTCTTCCATCATTTCCGCACCAGCGCCAGTGGGCCAGCAGGAAAGACAACCAGAAGCAAGGATTTCACATGTGGTCAACCGTCGTAGCAGGGGTGGTCTGAAGTTCATACTGCCCCTGCTCCCACGCTGCTGTGACACCACTTGAGGCGACACACCCATACCAAATAAAGAATGGGCGTCTCAAGCTAAATTCAATGACAGCGTTTTCAAATGAAGATCACGACCGATGTTTCAGGCGCTATAACCGTCCAGGCGAACGTCTCACGCGCCTCGGAGGAATCATGATCAAACCCATGCACATCATTTTCGGAATGTTCACCCTCAGCGCTCTCGTCAGCTGTGGAAGCGGCACACCCAGCAGCACGCCTGCGCCCAGTGCGAGTGGGGGAATCAAAGCTGAAGTGACCAGTGTGAAGGAGGTGCCTTCAACGATGTCCAGCACCAAACTGGCCTTTGAATTCACGTTCAAGAACACCGGCACCAAGACCCTCAAGCAGACATCGGCGGAAATCGCGTTCACCCTGGGCACCAAGCAGGTCGGTTCAGACATTGCCGTCCTGAACGCGCCCCTGGCACCCGGAGAGTCGAAGAGCGTGGATTCCGTGTCGGTGCCTGCACAAAGCGAGTACAACTGCTACACGTACTCGGTGACGGCCATTCCGGACGATTACAGCGGAACGTACCAGTACACTTCAGCCCCTCAGTGCCATTGAACACGCAGTAAAGCAGGGAGAGAACGAAATACGTTCTCTCCCTGCTTCGTTCCGGCGTAGTGATTGAGTGCGAATAAAGGTTGACGAACCAGGCGAATGTCGGTCAGTGGCTCACGTCTCGAACATGGAAGTGGTTGGCCAGGCTCAACAGCACCAGGTTGAATCGGCTGAGCATGGTTTCGGCCTGCCCCACCAGTTATACGGCTTTAACCGGACCGGGGGAAGGTGATTGATTCTCTGTGACTGACGCAAACCCGTACTGCCACCGCCCCTTGGCCACAAGGGAGCCCCATAAGGACGCCCGGCCGTTTTCCCATGGCGATCATTCAGTGACCTGCTCCCACCAAACTGGTCCACCACCGAATGGAGTTTCTGGCACCCGAGAGGGGTCCGTCCCCGGAGGTGAGCATGAAGGGAACACAGCACACGGAAGAACAGATCAGTTTCGCTCTGAAGCAGTCCGAAACCGGCGTGGCCAACAGCGAAATCTGCCGCAAGATGGGCACCAGAGAGTCGACGTTCTTCAACTGAAAGAAGAACTATGCCGGTGGGGTGAGTGAGTTGCACCGCCTGAAACAGCTCGAAGAGGAACACCGCAAGCTCAACCAGCTGGTGGCGGATCTGAGCCTGGACAAAGCGATGTTGCAGGAGGTGGTGGCAAAAAAACGCTGAAGCCCATCCAGCAGCGCGGTTTGGTCAGCCACCTTCGGGTGGCTTACCGGGTGAGCGAGCGGCGGGCCTGCCAGGTCATTCAGGTTTGGCGCTCGGTTCAGCAGTATGTGCCGACGGTCGATGTGCAGGAACCGATCATCCTCCAGAGGATGACCGAAATCGCCCAGACGCGGGTCCGGTACGGTTCTCGGCGAATTCACGTGCCCATGGCACGGGAGGGCCGGCACATCAATCATAAGCGGCTGTATCAGCAGTCAAGCTTGAATCTGCGCATGAAGCGTCCACGTCGGCGGGTGAGCGCGGCGCACCGCGCCGGACGAACCCCTCGTGAACAGGTGAATCAGGTCTGGTCGATGGATTTCGTCTCGGACGCACGTTTTAACGGTCAGCGGTTCAGGATCCTGACCCTGATTGACGTATGTTCCCGAGCGTGTATGGCCATCCACGTGGACATCGGGATTCGAGCAGAACGGGTGGTAGAGGTGGTCACAGAAGCAGTGAAGCACCGGGCGCGCCCGGTGCGGAGCCAGGTCGACAATGGCAGTGAGTTCGTCGGCAAGGCGCTGGATGTATGGGCCTATGAGCACGGGGTCACGCTAGATGTTTCCCGTCCTGGAAAGCCTCAAGACAATGGGCACGTCGAGTCGTTCAACGGGAGCTTCCGCGACGAGTGTTTGAATACGCACTGGTTTCTGAGCCTGGAAGACGCTGCCAAGAAGATCGAGAGTTGACAACAGCTTCAGACCGCACTCAGCGCTAGGAACTCTCGCTCCAGCAGCGTTCGCAGGGCAGTCTGATCCGGTCCACCATCCGTCGGAGCCTCCATCCTAACCTGGACCAGTTCGTGGGAGCCCTTCATGATCGAGCGTAGGCTACACGGTTACTGGTTCAAGGGCAGGGGTAAGCTGAGTTCAGGCCATCCCCGCCGCGACCACTGACCCCGTTTGGAGGGCGACTTGCTGAGTGCTTCTTCGGGTTGTGGCGGAAGCGCTGGTGCGAGCAAGGTGATGAAGATTGGTGCTTTTGGCAGAACAGGGCGGCTGGCGACGCTTGTTCACTGCTCGATCAGGGTGTTGCAGCGCGTTGTCGACCGAGTTTGGTATTTCCCGAACTCCGGCTCTATGTCTCCACAGCTGATCGGTGTGAACGACCTCTGGGAGGGTGTCTTCACCCGAGCGCCAGATCAGGAAGTCTCCGCTGCCTCAGTCTCCCGGTAACGGTGAAGGAGAAGGCCGAGCACTGAGGCTTGCACTCTTCGGGCCATCCAAATGTGTGTTGGTGGTCGGCAATCGGTTGCGTTTCCTTCCTCTTCTCTTGATTTACAGGAAGTCGCACAACGATGATCCTTCTACACAGGCAGCGCTTGCCCTCGATCGTCCTCAATCTCAGCGATCAGTTCAGCCTGACCGTCACCGTCGACTCCAGGCCGATGTCCGTCTCTTGGCGCTCAACTCCAGGCCCGAACTCAGGGACGACTGCTCAGCCGCGGTGGCCGGCTTCGTCGATCGGGTGAGGCATGGTTTCCAAGCTGGCCAGCCCATGCTTCAGCGCGTACAGCGCGGCCTGGGTGCGGGAGTTCAGGGCGAGTTTGCTTAACAGCCGCGACACGTGCGTCTTGACGGTCGGTTCACTCACACCGAGGTCCTGCGCGATGGTCCTGTTTGCGTAGCCACGGGCGATGAGTTGCAGCGTCAATGTTTCCCGGGGCGTCAGGCTCTCGCGCATGTCACGGGTGCGAAACTCCCGCACCAGCCGCTTCGCTGCCTCCGGGTGCAGCCGAACCTCGCCGCGCGCCGCAGCGTGGATCGCCTCGATCAGCGTCTCCACCGAGGCGTCTTTCAACAGGTAGCCGGTCGCTCCGGCGTCGATGGCGCCCGAAATTTTATGTTCCTCCAGGGCGCTCGTCAGGGCCAGCACCTCGACCTCGGGAAACAGCCGTTTGATTTCGCGGGTGGCGGCCACTCCGTCCATGACCGGCATCATGATGTCCATCACCACCACGTCGGGGAGCGTCTCGGCCACCATCGTCACGGCCTGCTGACCGTCGGCCGCCTCGCCCACGATCTCCAGGTCCGCGTCGAGGGCCAGAAACATCCGCAGGCCTTGCCGCACCACCGCGTGGTCATCGACGAGCATGACCCGCACAGTCATTTCGAGGCCTCGTCGATCGTGACGTCACCACTCGGGGTCGAGGCGATGATGTCTATCGGTGCGTCCGGTTGCCTGACAATCAGGGCGAGGGCGGACGGCGAGAGGTAGGTATCACCCTGTTTTGTGTACCCGTCCGGGACCGAAATGTCGCCCAGCCGGGTCGAGACGGTGACACGCACGGCTGCCCCGGCCGGCAGCCGGACCTCCAGGTCGCCCATGGTACTGCGAAGGGTCAGGCTCGCCCGCTTGACACGCGCCGGCACGGTCACTGTCTGGTGGCCGGAGAGCGTGGTCACGGCTGCAACAAGCTGGGTCGCAGCGGGGGTGGTCAGTTCGATGTTGCCGGTGCTGCTGCCGACCACCACGTTCGAGTAAGCGGTGCCCTGCAGATCGAGCTTTTGATCGCCCGATTCGCTCTGAGCCTTGAAGGTGCTCGCCGTCGCGTGTCCCTGAGCGGCGGGCGGCGGGTCCGACTTCTCGGAGGTGACGGCGAGGTCGCCCGAGAAACTCCGGAGACTCACGGGACCCGGGGGAGACTGATCCGGAGCGCTCAGCGCGGCAGGCAGGGTGAGCCGCGTGTCGCCCGAACGGGTCGAGACGTTCAGCCCCTTTAATTTTACGCCGGAGAGGTTCAGCGACAGGCTTCCACTCGACGAGCTGAACAGGAGTTCACTCGGCACGTCCTGTCCGATCCGGACGGTCCACAGGCCCAAGCGGTCGGCAGCGGGCGTGTCTCGTTGCACCCCGTGGATGTTCCACCCCAGGCGCCACGGTTCGGCCGACTCAGCCTCGGCCGCTCCCGAACCCACGGTGTAGGTCCGGCTGAGGGACGCGCCGACTTCCTCCTTCGGAGGCGACGTGGCGATCAGCTTGTCCCGGATGGGCAGTTTGAGCCTCCCGGCCAGGGCCACCCCGGGCAGATCGGCAGCATCGACCTTCAGGTCTACCCAACCGGCATTCAGGGCCAGCCGGGCAGAAGGGGCTCCGGCCAGGGCCACCTCCTGCTTCAGGAGGCTCGTGTTGGCCGAGTCGGAGGCCGGCTGCAGTGAGAGGCGGAAGGCGGCAGCAGACAGGGCGATCAGCCCGAGGCTGAGCAGCGTGCGGGTGGCGATGGCGGCCGCGGTCTGGGGTGGTCGGGACGTACCGGTCGTCACCCTTCCGGGCTGAGAAAAGTCGTTCTTGCGGGTCGGTTCCAGGGTCATGGCTGCTCCTTGTTCAGATCGATGTGACTCGGATGGGGACCCTCCGGCCCGCTGTGTCCTTGAGCCATGTGGGAGTGGGGTGCAACAGTGGCAGACGCGGTGGCCGGAACGACCACGCTGACGGTGGTACCCTCACCCGGTCGGGAAACGATCTGGATGTCGGCGACGATGTCGGCGGCCCGCTCCCTCATGCTCTTCAGGCCCAGTGAACCGCTGCCGCTGACGCCCGGATTGAACCCGACGCCGTTGTCTGACACGCTCAGACGCCAGCGCCTGTCTTCTGGCGTGAGGCTGATCGCCACGCGGCTGGCCCGGGCGTGTTTGACGGCGTTGTGGGCGGCTTCCTGGGCGATGCGGTAGAGTTCTCCTTTCTGCTTCGGTGTCAGGTCAGGTTCCTGCGGCGCGTCCAGCGGGGCGTCCAGGCGGTAGCGCAGGTGCAGCACCTCGGCCTGCCTGGCCAGGGCGGCCACCAGACCGCCTTCTTCCAGGGCGTCGGGGCGCAGAGCAAACAGCAGCGCCTTCATCTCGCTGGTGGCGCCGTCGGCCAGCTGCACCGCGTAGTCGAGGTTCTCGCCGGCCCTGGCCGGATCGCGCTGCAACTGTGCGCGGGCGGCGCGGGTTCCCAGGGAGATGCCGTAGAGCGCCTGAGCCACCGAGTCGTGCAGGTCGCGGGCCAGCCGTGTGCGCTCCTGCTCGGAACCCTGAGCGTGGGCCTGCCGCAGGAGGCGACTCATTTCCAGGGCCACGGCCGCCTGATTGCTCACGGCGCCCCAGAAGTCCAGCTCACGGCGCGACGGTCCCTCTCTGCGAGGATAGAGGACGTGAAGTTCAGTATGCTGCTCCCCGGCAGCGCCGCTCGGCTCACTGCCGACCTGTACACCCAGTTCACCCACCGGCAGCGAGACGAGCATGCCGCTGTCCTGGGTGGCCAGAGGCGCCCCGTCGGCCGTCCAGGGCTGCCAGTTGCGGTACAGATGCGCCTGATTGGGCAGGAGCAGAAGTGGCAGCGAGGGCCGAAGTTCCTGAAATGCGCCCGCCAGATCGGGGGTGACCCCCTGCGAAGCGATCACCAGCCCGCCCTGCAACAGCAGCGCGCCCTGGGCGGCCGTCGCATCCAGGCCCTGCCGCAGAAGCTCCGACAGTGTGGCGCCGGCACCAAGATTCAACCCACCCGGTGCGATGGTCATCGCGCCTCGCCTCAGCGCCTGCACCTCGAGCTGGGCCTGCTCGCTCTCGCCGTAGTCGGTCAGCAGGGCCACGCTCAAAAAGGCCCAGGCGCGAGACAGCAGGTTGAGGACCACCACGCTCAGCACCAGCGTGGCCACGCCACTCACGAACAGGGCCAGAAGTGACCAGCCCGACGGCTGATAAACGCCCAGCCCCAGTTGGACCAGGAAGCGGCTCTGGTCTGAGGAGAACAGGTAGGCGAACGGCGTAACCAGCAGGCCGGTGGCCAGGGCCAGCAGGACGCCACCCAGTGTCAGGACGAGCAGGCTGAACGGCATCTTGAGCAGCAGGTACAACATCGCCTTGTAGGTGCCTGCATCCGAGAGGGCACCTCTGGCCCAGTCCCACAGCCCGTCAGGCCGCAGGCTCCGGCGGCGGCTGAGGTTCACCCCGAGCAGGGCCGTCCCGAGAGACCGTTCCAGTTCGGCGAAAGCCAGAACCAGCCAGAGTGTGCCCACGAGCACGAGCGCACCCACCAGCAGTACCAGCAGGCCCAGACCCAGTGAGAAGCAGATGGTGAGCACTGTGAAGTACAGCAGGGCCAGCGGCAGGCTGAGCGCCTGATACGCGAGGTGCCGGTAGGTGGCCGGGTCGAGCAGTTCGCTGAAATAGCTGCGCAGCGCTGCGAAAGCGGGCCGGGGTCCAACCAGCTTGGTCGGCGGGGCATTGATGGTCATAGGCTCAGGCTAAGGGTAACGCTGTGCGTGCGCGTCCACCGAAAGATGCACGCGGCCAGGGACACAGCATGTGCGCGACCACCCGCCCATGAACGGGAAGCAAACCTGAAGCCGAGCAAGAACCAGACAGGCGCCGTGCAGTCGGGCCTTACCCTGGGAGCCGAATTCGTTCCGGGCGTTCCCGAATTTCTTGAAAACAGCTTTTCTTCTGGCACCAATTGGTTGCCGGCGTTGTGCCGCGCTCCAGTCGATGCAGATCTTCATGCTTGCTCGGCAGCTGACACTTCAGGTGCCAGAACTGCCTGGCCTGCCAGCAACTGCAGGTGGCACTGGCCCAGGTGACAGGGATTGGATACCGTACCGGTCCTCCTGTACGACAGAGGCCTTGAGAGACAATCTGCTCTCCACCGCTCGAACGGGTTCACCACGTACACCTTTCGGTGGATGCCAGCCCGCTCCTCCGCTGGCATCCTGAGACCATGACCGACCAGACTTTCGCCCCTCTGACGTCTTCCCTCCAGCCTCGCCTGACCCGGTCTCGCCACCGTCGCCTTGTGGCCGGCGTGCTTGCCGGGCTGCACGAGCATTACCACGTACCGCTGGACCTGAATCTGTTCCGAGCACTCGTGGTGATCGTCAGCGTGATGACCGTCTTTCCCGGCCTTCTCGCTTACCTCCTGCTGTGGGCGCTGGTTCCCGAGAGCGACTGACCCAGGGAGCGTGCCGGGGGTTGATCAACACTGTGCAGGTCCGGGCTCGCTCCTGCCCTCAGCAGCTGCAACTTTGGGGATAAACGGTGTCTGAGACGTAAACAGGCAACGTAAAGGGCAGTGTCAAAGTCTGTGAGGCTCTGGCAGACCAATTACGGCAGGTTGACCACCCGTGCTGATCGTATGCCGGACGTCCATCTGCCGCCCAGTATCCTGTTGCGCGCAGTTCTGCCGTGATGAATCGACCCGTACGGTTGAAAGATTTCTACGTGCGCGAGGGAAGAGGCGACCATGACGAAGGGAGGCTGCCAGCAGGCAGCCCCCCTTCAACTGATATTTACTGGTGGTTGAGCAGTCTGGACCCGATGATCCCGGCCAGACCTACCAAACCGGCCTTGGCGATCGGGTTCTGAAGTAAGCTGCCTACATTCAGTCCGCCCTGTGGTGCCGATTGTCCCATGGAAGACCCGCCCATCTGTCCGCTCTGAAGCCCGGGCTGCCCGCCCATCGCCTGACCGAACATGCCGAACAGTCCTCCCAGTCCACCCTGACCCGGAGCCGACAGGGCCTGGGTCGAGGTACTCAGCGCCTGACTGAGGCTGTGGTCATCGTCGTACTGCACCGACTGCACGGGTACGCCCGGGTGCTGCACCATCGCCTGACCCAGTGCCTGGCGCTGTTCGGGGCTGAGGCTGCGGACATATTCGCCGAAAACCTGCTGCTGCGCCTCGGGAGAGGCGTGCTGCGTGAACTGTTGAACGTAGTCGGCTGCATGGTTCGGGTCGACCTGGTCATATTGACCGGACTGCTGGGCCTGCGCGAACTGCTGGCTCGACTGGCCAAGACCGCCCATCTGCTGAAGAATATTTTCAAACATGTTTCAGGCTAGAACAACCGAGACGTTGAGGCCTGAATAAAAGCTTGAGTCAGTCGTGATCAGACGTCCATATTTCATGCATTAAGAAACTCACCCTTCTTTGTAAGAAAGACCCCTGGAGGAGGACGTCTACTTGCCACGCTGTCACGTAGTTTAGGTGATAGTCGAGGTCGCGAATTGTTAACGACAATGTTTCCTGAGTAGCAAATCAGAACAGTAAAATTTCCCTTAAACTTGGTGTCGCGTATTTAGAGTATGTGATTTTTTGCAGAATCATTCCCAATCTGCAACTTAAGAAGTCACCCCTTGAAGCGGTAAAATCGTATGACTAATTGTTTGTCTTCCTTTATCTTTCGATGCTGCAAACCTTCCTCTGTCTGCACACGCTCTTGGCCATCACATCGAGTCGGCCACATGCCTCAGTTGCCCGGCAGCGTCGTCGCTGACCAGACCGCCGTGATACCACAGAATCATCGAGGCTCGAGTTCGCTCAGGCGGCGTGCTGCAGCGATACTGATCATGTCCCGGGTCGCGTAGTCCCACAGGGGGGTGAGTTAACCGTTCGTCGCCATCAAGGCGTCGCTGGCAATCAGCAGCCTCTTGCTCTTGCGTTCTAGGAAGAAACTGGTGTGGCCGGGCGTGTACACTACGCGCACACCGCCCGCGAGGTCGAGCGGTTCGCCGTCTTGCAGCGCACGGGTCACCGGCACCGACGGCTGCACATGTGTCCACATCGTCTTCAGGTGAGGAGGGGGCGAACTTGATGTTCCACTGGCTCAACGTCTCGTGGCTCACCCGAATGCCACGCTCCTGCAGCAAGTCCTGGACGTCACGCTGGCTCAGAGAAAAGCGGTGAGAGAGCCAGAGTGTGTACTGGATGATGCTCAGCGGAAATCGATAGCGGTAGGGCTTGCGGTCAGTCACGGACACTCAGCCTACCGCGCTTAACTTGCCGAAACCCCGCTGTCTAAGCCTTGCTGCGAGCGACGATAATGAACTCGCCATTGCCCTGACCAACAGGTTCATGCTGCCAGCCGCCGTAGATGTGCTCAATGTCAAACCCCGCCGCAGCCAGTGTGGTGCAGAGGGTCTGCTCAGGTCGGAAGCGAAGCGTGGACCGAGAAATGAATTCTTTAGTCCCAGTTGAAAACATGTAGTGGAGAGCGAAGGTGACGTTCTCTCCTTCCAAAGCGGTCACTTCTCCCCAGTGCAGCAGAAGTTCATCGTCAGGGAGCGCCACTTCTTTGCGGGTGTCTATCGGATTCCAGTGTTCCCAACCTCTGGCCGCCGGGTCACGGGAATCAAAGACCAGTCGTCCACCGGGCTTGAGGGCCCGGTGGACATCCACCAATGTGCCCATCCACTCGTCATCACCTGTCAGGAATTGCGCGACGTGGTTGGTCATCAGCGCCAGGTCAAACGTGTCTGTGGGGACGTCTGTCGCCCGTCCATGGATCCATGTAACCCGATCTGCATCCGGTTTTTGCCTGGCGACCTCCAGCGAAGCCAAAGCGGGATCGACACCGGTGACCGTATGGCCTGCTCTGGCCAGGTTGAGCGTGATCTGCCCCGTGCCGCAGCCCAGATCAAGAATGTCGGAAGCAGGGGCCTCGTTCGCCAAATTCAGGAAGAACTGATCCGACTCGCCCCAGAGACAGAGCACCTCGTACACCTGAGCGAGGCGAGGTTCATTGAATTCACCATCAAGCACAGCCACGAGAGTAGGTGGGTACGTCAAAAAGTACATCTGCCAAATCACCTACCGTGATGATGAGCGGGACGAGGGAAGGGCTCAGTGAGGCGTACGAAATATCAGAACGGAAATAGTGCGTCCAGGAGGAAGTTTCGATCTATTTCCCGACCAACCACAGCTCATGTAAAAACGCAACCCTTGTTCGCGATTATTCATTAGACCATCCTCTTTTCGTAAGTATTTTGAGAGAAATTGCATAATAGAATCGCATTTAAGAATGAATGTTCGCCTCAGCAGAAAATCTTTTCACTGTCAAAAAGGAGGGCATCTTGCTCTCGCTCGATCCAGATGACCTGTTCGACTATCATTCCCTTTTCGAACACGCAGGTGTTGGTCTGCTGGAACTTACCTTCGACGGACGCATTCGACGCATCAACCCGAACGGTGCCGCTTTCTTCGGCACTTCCGTGGAAGCGCTGACTGGACGGAGCGTGTTGGATCTCACACACCCCGACGACGTCGAGCGTACGCTCGACACCTTGCAACACGTTATCAATGCCACTGTCCCTCTCGTCGTGCTGGAGAAGCGATACATTCGCACGGACGGGGAAGTAGTCTGGTCACGCTCGCGCGTTTCCCTGTTGCCCCAACGAACCGGACCAGCGATCTCGATGGTGGCCGTCATTGCCGACATCACCGAGCTCAAACGTGCACAGCAGGCCCTCGAAACACTCAACCTCAGCCTGCAGGCCACCCTTGAAGGGGGCCTGCTGGGTCTTGGAATCGCGTTGGAGGCCCGCGACCTGGAAACCTCAGGACATACCCTGCGGGTCATGCAGCTCAGCATGCAGCTCGGCCAGGCGCTTGACCTCGATGCGGTGAAACTCACTGAGCTCAAGCATGGCGCGAGTCTCCATGACCTCGGGAAGCTGACCATTCCCGACACGGTGTTACTCAAACCCGGTCGTCTCACCCCTCAAGAATGGACCATCATGCAAACGCACGCGCACAACGGGTATGAAATCGCCTCACGCATTCCGACGCTTGCGCGCGCGGCCCTGGACGTCATCCGACATCACCATGAACGTTGGGACGGAACAGGATATCCAGACCGCCTCGCAGCCTCAGCCATTCCTCTGCTCGCACGGATCTTTGCGGTTTGCGACGTGTATGACGCCCTGACGAGTGAACGGCCGTACAAACACGCCTGGACGCATGAGGCGGCGCTCAATGAGCTGCGTGCCCAGTCCGCACGGCAATTTGACCCGCAGGTCGTGGCTGCATTTCTGACCCTGGTTGTTGCTGATCCAAATGAGTTCCACACACGCCATTGAATTCGGCGTCCGTCGACTCTCCTGTAGCCTCCGTGCATCCGGCCTCATCTCTCCAGGCGGTTCTGGTAAGTGAATCGACAATAGGCCGAGTGGGATCAGTGGCCGTCTGAAGTTCAGGCGGCCACTTCAACTGCGTGTCGCCAGACCAGATGAGCACGGTTCTGGTTTAATGGACAGGGCCAGTGGTGCGAGTGTATTGATGGAGGTTCGAGACGCGGGCATGCAGGGCCAGGAATTCCTGTGCTTGTCGTGAAGATCTCGTAGCCGACTTGAATACCGCGTTCCTGGAACAATTCTTGGACGTCACGCTGGATGAGGGGAAAGTGGCGATAGAGCCAGAGAGCGTACTGGATGCTGCTCAGCGAAGAGCAGTGGCGGTAAGGCTTGTGGTCAGCCACAGACGATCAGCCCAGCGCGCTTAACCTGCCAGAACCAGTTGGACACACCGCTGGAGCAGCGCTCATGCAGTTCTGCAGACTGAAAGGGATGACCAGCTCGCCTCCCGCCCTTCGCCTGTACCCAACCGAGGCTGCCGCCAAGAAAGCAGGCCTTGCACTCGCTGACTTCCGCGGCGAACGCCTTACCATCGTTCTGTACGCTCTACTTCCTGAAAAATGAAAAGAAGTCCATCTATCTGCTCAGCAGCTCTCTCCGGCTGACAGTACCCGAGAAGCGTTGGGTGGAGGAGCACCGGGCCACCGTCACCAAGCTGGGCACCTTCTATCCGGGACGGAACTTCGCGCCGCTCCGGACGAACATGGTTCGCAAGCAAAAGTCAGTCGATCAGTCGAACAGGGATGAATCAGTTGACGCCGGATGCATACCGGGGTATCTTAGAGAAATCAAGGCGACCTTCGGGTCGCTTTTTCTGTTGCGAGCAGTGACCATGTCCGAAGATCCCTGCTGGTCACAGGCGCGGCCAATGTTCCCGCTGGTCTCCAGTGGCGCAAACGTCTCGCCTTTATAAGCAGTTTTGCGTCAGGGTTCTGCAAGCTGCTGAAGCCGTGTTCGTCACTCCGCAGAGAACCGTGTAGAAATGGCCGCTCGGTCGTTTCTGCGTGACCTCCGGCGGCCAACGAAGACCGTTCACAGTTACTCCCTCTCGTTCCTGATCCAGGCGTGGAAGAAGTTCCCTTGGGGAACATGCACGGATGAGAGATCACTGGTGCGCGAAGACGGCCCGATCAACCTTCGGTGAATTCAGGTCCACTCGAACCTGTGATAGGTCTGGGGGATGAAACGTCTTCTTCAAGTCTTGCTCCTCGCCTGCGCCTCAACAGCCCTGGCGACGTCTTCCACGGACGTCGACCGGGTTGCCAATACTGTGGCGTTGGATCTGGACGGTGTCATCATGAACTGCCCGGCGCCATTCCAGAACTCCGGCAGCCCCGCTCGACGCTGTGTGAGCACGGACTACAGCACCGCCACATCCCGCCGGACGCTCACAGCGTCGGAGCTGAGCCTTTACGGGGCATGGCGCACCACCGATGACCCAAATTACGTCTACAACTGGATCTCGACGAGCGGCGGATCCGTCAACATCGTGATTGTTCCGGACCACTCCGGGCGAGGACAGGCCCTCGTGTATCTCGGGACTCCTGCCAAAACGACGGTAAATCCGCTCCAGCGGATTCTGAGACTCGTGCCTTCCACCAGATTGCATGGCAGCGACGTGATGGCCCTGCAGAACCGCCTGATGGATGTCTCCAGGACTGACCGCGGTCGAGGGGGAGACGGCTGGTTTGGTCCGGTCACCGAAGCGAATGTCATCGCCTTCCAGAGCACGAACGGTCTGAAGCCGACCGGGATCGTAGATCAGGTGACCTGGGACCGCCTGTTCTCCAGCACCGCCCAGTACTTCAGTCCTGACCTCGTGAAAGCCATCGCGGCCCGATCAAAGAAATAGCGACATCCCGAGTCGAATATCCATCCGGGTGGGCCTGCCCACTGGCGAGTGGGCTGTGTTCCTCCGTTTCTTTCTGCTCTTCCCTGGCCTCTCAGAGAGGAAGAAGAGGAGTTCGTGCTGGTTTCAGGCCTGGGAGAGGGCGACATCGGCGAGCCGCTGGACCTGCTCGGCACTGCCGGAAGCGTCGATGCTCAGCAGCGTGCCGGAAGCGCGGTACGCCTCGATGGCCGCCCCGGTCTGACGATGGAACACCTCGAGCCTCGAGGCGGCCACCTGCGGCTGGTCCTCGGGTCGGGCGTGGCCGGTCTGCTCGGCGCGCCGGGCGACGCGCTGCAGCGCGAGGTCGTCGCTGAGCTGCAGCTCCAGCGAGCGGATCTCCGCATCCGGGAAGGCCTCCTGCAACAGGCCCACCTGGGGGAGCGTGCGGGGGTAGCCGTCGAGCAGCACCTTCGTTTGGCCTTGGAGGGCGGCTTTGAGCAGTTCGGTGATGGTGTGGTCGTCAGAGAGGGTACCGGTGGCGAGCTGCTCGGCCAGAGCCGGGTCCTGTTTCGCGGCGCTCCTCAGCAGTTCGCCGGTGGACACGGCGTGGTACCCGCGCTGCTGGAGGTGGGTGGAAAGCGTACCCTTGCCGCAGCCAGGGGGACCGATCAGGATCAGGATGTGCATGGGGAACCTCGCGGGGTGAAGAGAAAGGGATGACCTGCAGGGCGCTCAGCATAGAACGCCTGGGGGAGGGGCGGGTGACACCGGGCGCCTGGGTGGTTCACGGCAGGTTTCACCGCGCGGAACGTCATCACCCACGCAGCAGGGCGCCGGTCTGCTTCTGGACATGACCTCCACGGCTTCGTCTGATCTTCATCCGTCCACTCAGGTGTCCCGCGCCGCGCCGCAGCTGACCGCCGCCGGTTTCGATCGTTTGCGGGAGAAGATCGCCCGCGCTGAGGCGAACCTGGAGGACGCACGGGAGCAGGTGCGCCAGCACATGGAGGCGAGGGAAACAGAGAGCCTGGGCTGGTCGAGGCACAGCAGCACCTGGCGCAACTCGAAGGGCACGTCCTGGACCTGGAGACGCTGTTGGACCGCGCGGTGCTGATCGAGGCGGTCGAGCGCGACCCGGAGGTGGTGGCGCTCGGAGACGTGCTGACGCTGACGGACGCAGCCGACGGGAAGGTGCTGCGGGTGCAGCTCGTCAGTCCGGATGAGGTGATGTCCGGCGCGCCGGGCACCGCACCGGGAATGGCGCAGGTGAGCAGCGCCAGTCCGGTCGGGCTGGCCGTGCTGAGCGCCCGGGTGGGGAGCAGTGTCACGCTGCAGGCGGGAAAGCGTGAGCTGCAGTACGAGGTGACAGCGATCGAGACGGAACGCTGAGCACAAAGGCCACAGCGGCCCGCATCGGGATCAAACCAGGAACGGCCGAGAAGATCCAGAGGTTGTGTTGCCTTAACTCAGATCTTGCACTTTAGGTTTCCAGGGCCAAAAGTGCGTGCTGAAAGGCCTTGAGGGCGTGCAACTCAAGTTCAAGTGCCTGACGACGGATTTCCGGCACGAACGA
>Ga0160427_10000544_pt1 | contig 22667 bp, 25 predicted proteins | sample SolpanmetagenomL_FD_108194 | JGI IMG/M metagenome (GOLD analysis project Ga0160427, IMG submission 108194) | Solar panel surface microbial communities from Lawrence Berkeley National Laboratory, California, USA - L | ecosystem: Engineered > Built environment > Solar panel > Unclassified ...
GCGCGCTGGTTCGCCTCTGCATCCGCGGGGGGTTCGGCGCGCGCAGGCAGCGCGCCGCCGCTGAGCGCCAGGAGAGCCAGGGCGGAAAGCCTGCGGCGGGCGAGACGCCCCCCACCACCCGTCCCGCCCGGACCGATATGCCGGAGTGCGGCGCCGGCGTCGAAAGCCGGTTTCAGCCATCGCGCAGCCGCCCCGAGGGCGCCTTCGAGGCCCGCCGATCGGGGTATGCCGGGATAAGGACGGCGACGGGAGATTTCACCGGTCAGGAGCCTCGGAGCCGTGCCGACCCCCGTGGCTTCCGCCCGCCGCTCGACCTCGGCGGAAACCTTCTCCGATGCAGCGGCAAGCCTCTCCGCGATCCCCAGTATCGTCACGGCCGGTCAGCCCGCCTCGCCGCGGTGATACGGATGGCCGGCCAGGAGCGTCAGGCTGCGATAGATCTGTTCGAGGGCAAGCACGCGCACGAGTCCGTGGGGCAGGGTGGCGGCCCCAAAGGACAGGATCAACTCCGCCTTCGTCCGAATTGAGGCGTCCAGACCATCCGGTCCGCCGATCGCCACCACGAGGGCCGGTCGCGCGACGTCGCGCCACGCGGCCACGCGCTCCGCCAGCGCTTCGCTTGCGAGATCGGAGCGCCCGCGCTCGTCGTAGGCCAGCAGCGCCCCGCCGGACGGCAGGTGGGTGAGGAGCGCCGCCGCCTCCTCGGCGCAGCGGTCGCCGGCACGCCGGGCCCGGGATTCGGGTATCTCGATGCTGTCGCAGGCTGAGAAACCCAAGCCGCGTCCGAGCTGCGCCGCCCGCTCGCGGTAGCGTGAGGCGAGTTCGCGCTCAGGGCCGGCCTTGAGCCGCCCGACCGCCGCCAGGATGAGGCGCAACCGTGCAGTCCGTTCTAGCCGGCCGCGAGTCCGATCGGCCGATCGGCGCCCCACATCTTCTCGAGGTTGTAGAAGCCGCGCACCTCGGGGCGGAAGATGTGCACGAGCACGTCGCCGGCGTCGATCAGCACCCAGTCGCAGGCCGGCAGGCCCTCGACGCGGGCGTTGCCAAAGCCGCGGTTCTTCATCTCCTGGATGACCTTGTCGGCGATGGAGCCGACATGGCGCTGCGACCGCCCCGATGTGATGATCATCGTGTCGGCGAGAGAGGTCTTCCCGGCGAGATCGATGGCGATCGTCTCCTCGGCCTTCATCTCGTCGAGACATCCGAGGGCGAGGGCCTTCAGGTCGTCCGAGCGCGCTTGGCCTGGCTCACCCGGAGCCTGAACGGGGGTGCGGATCGTCTCCGTGCGGATGGTCTCGGGCAGAGTCCTGGTTCCTCGTGGTGCCGCGGGCAAAGTCACGCCTCGCGGGATCCTGTGAAATTGGCGGCATCGGGCGCCGATTGCAACCGTGGCGTCCCCGAATGCGCAGTGCGTCCCTGGAGGCCCTCGCGAATCGCCGTCGACGACAGGGTCGAGCGGGGCCCGTGCAGGAACACCCAGGCGGGCGGTTCGCGCAGCGCAAGCGTGGGCGCGGCCGTCTCGCGCAGCCGCGCTTTCGCCAAGCGGCGCGCCGCCCGCGCGCTCAACGGCGTCATGGTGAAGCCGGGCCGGTCGATGACGGCGATCGGCACGAGGCGGGCGATCTCGGCGAAGCCCTTCCAGCGGTGGAACGTACCGAGCGAATCGGCGCCCATGATCCACACGAAGTGCACCCCGGGCCGGCGGTGGACGAGAAACCGGAGCGTCTGCACCGTGAAGCGCACGTCGAGCGCCGCCTCGATGCCGGTCACCGCTATGCGCGGGTGCCGGGCGACCCGCTGCGCCTGCGCGCACCTGGTCGCCACGGGAGGAAGCGCGTTCCGGTTCTTCAGCGGGTTTCCGGGACTGACCAGCCACCAGACCCGGTCCAGCCCGAGCCGGCGCAGCGCCATGACGGTGACGTGCCTGTGGCCGAGATGGGCGGGATTGAAGGATCCGCCGTAGAGGCCGATCCGCATGCCGGGGGCGCTCGGCGGCAGGGTCAGCCGCACGCCGGGTCCTGAATCGGCGTCACGGGCGGGTCTGGCCGCTGCCGTGGACGCGATATTTGAATGTGGTCAGCTGCTCGACCCCGACCGGCCCGCGTGCGTGCATGCGCCCGGTGGCGATGCCGATCTCGGCGCCGAAGCCGAACTCGCCGCCATCGGCGAACTGCGTGGAGGCGTTGTGGGTCACGATTGCCGAATCGACCTCCGCTAGGAACCGCGCCGCCTCCGCGTCGTCTTCGGTGATGATCGCGTCGGTGTGATGTGAGCCGTACGTCTCGATGTGCTCGATCGCGGCGTCGATCCCCTCCACCACCCGAACCGCGATGATCGCGTCGAGATATTCGGTGTGCCAATCCTCTTCCGAGGCCGCCGTGACCCTGGGATCGACCGCGCAGGTCTCGGCATCCCCGCGGACGGCGCAGCCGGCGTCGAGGAGCGACCGCACCAGCGGCGCGAGCTGCGTCGCCGCGCAGGCTCGGTCCACCAGCAGCGTCTCCGCGGCGCCGCAGACGCTGGTCCGCCGCATCTTGCTGTTGAGCAGCACCCTGCGCGCCATCTCGGGATCGGCCCCGGCGGCGACGTAGACGTGGTTGATGCCGTCGAGATGGGCGAAGACGGGAACCCGAGCCTCCGCTTGGACGCGCGTGACGAGCCCGCGCCCGCCGCGCGGCACGATCACGTCGACGCAGCCGTCGAGGCCGGCCAGCATCAGGCCCACGGCGGCCCGGTCGCGGGTCGGCACGAGCTGGATCGCGTTCTCCGGCAAGCCGGCATCTGCGAGGCCGCGGCTCATGGACCGGGCGATGGCCATGGCGGTGCGGTGACTGTCCGATCCCGCCCGCAGGATGGCGGCGTTCCCGGCCTTGAGGCAGAGGGCGCCGGCATCCGCCGTGACGTTCGGCCGGCTCTCGAAGATCACGCCGATCACGCCGAGCGGTACCGCGACGCGCTCGATCAGCAGACCGTTGGGGCGCTCGATCGCGGCGAGCTGGCGCCCAACCGGGTCCGCCAGCGATCCGACCTTCTCGACGGCGTCCGCCATAGCCCCCAGCCGACCGGGATCCAGAGTCAGCCGGTCGATCAGCGCGGCGGTCTGGCCGGCGCTCCGGGCGGCCGCCACGTCGCGGGCATTCTCGGCGAGGATCTCGTCGCGGCTGGCCCGCAGGCGCTCGGCAATCGCCTTCAGGGCGACGTCCTTGGTCCGGGCGGAGGCCAGCGCCATCAGGCGCGCGGCGGCGCGCGCGCGGCGGCCGATGGCGGCCATCTGCTCTGGGAGGGCCTCGGCCTCGGCGAAGTCCGATCTCAGATTCAGGACGGGCACGCTGGCGTCCTCGGTTGCTCGGCCGCCTTCAGGGGGGCTCGACAAAGGGTGAGGCCGTATTTGCATATCGCGCGCCGCGGACACAAGGGTGTCCGAGCTCTAGAAGTCACAATAGTCAGTGACCGCAAGATTGTGATTAATTCAAAATCTGACAAGAACCCTAGAACAATGCCAAATCATCGCGATGCACCATCCAGGCACGACCAGGATAATTGAGCAGCTCCGGGATCCGCGCACTCGGATGTCCGATGATCAGAGCGGCCTCCGCATTGTCGTAGGCGACGAGGCCGCGACCGAGCACCCGGCCTTCCCCGTCGCGGATCACCACCGCGTCGCCGCGGGAGAAGCTGCCCTCGATCGCCCGCACGCCCACCGGCAGCAGGCTCGCGCCGCCCCGCAAGGCCTTCACGGCGCCGGTGTCGATGGTGAGAATGCCGCGCGGCTCGAGAGAGCCGGCGATCCAGGTCTTACGGGCCGCAGTCGGCGTGGAGCCGGAGAGGAACCACGTGCAGCGGGCCCCGTCCCGCACGGCGCGGAGCGGGTTCTTACCGCGCCCGTCGGCGATCACCAGATGCGTGCCGCCCGAGACCGCGATCTTGGCCGCTTCGACCTTCGTGCGCATGCCGCCCCGCGACAGTTCCGAGGCCGGCCCGCCGGCCATGGCCTCGATCTCGGGCGTGATGCGCTCGATCACCGGCAGATGCTTCGCATGCGGATCGCTCGAGGGCGGTGCGGTGTAGAGGCCGTCGATGTCGGAGAAGAGGACCAGCACGTCGGCGTCGATCATGGTGGCGACCCGGGCGGCGAGCCGGTCGTTGTCGCCGTACCGGATCTCGGAGGTCGCCACCGTGTCGTTCTCGTTGACCACGGGGACCGCGCGCATCTCCAGGAGCTTCAGCACCGTCGCCCGGGCATTGAGGTAGCGACGGCGCTCCTCGGTGTCCTGCGGCGTCACCAGGATCTGACCGGCCACGATGCCGTGATGACCGAGGGCCTCGGCCCAGTGACGCGCCAGGGTGATCTGCCCCACCGAGGCGGCCCCCTGGCTCTCCTCCAGCCGCAGGGGGCCGGGGGGCAGCCCCAGCACGGTCCGTCCCAGCGCGATGCTGCCCGAGGAGACGACCAGAACGTCGACGCCACGCGCGTGCAGCTCGGCGATGTCCTCGGCCAAAGCCGCGAGCCAGGCGTGCCGCAGGCGTCCGGCGGCCCGGTCGACCAGGAGGGCCGATCCGACTTTGATGACGACGCGACGGAAATCTTCGAGAACCGGGATCATGATGCTTCGCAGGGTACCGGAGCCAGGACGATCGGGAGAACAGCGCGCCGTCGGACAAGCGCCCCGCGGCAGACCCGGGTCGCAGGTCCGTCGACGCCGGACTCAGATCTTGCGCGGTGCTCTCATCGGATCACGGCTGCCACGCCGCAACGGGCTGCGCCTCGGCCGCGGCGCTGGCGTCGATCTCGGCTTGGAGCGCCCGCAGCGCCTCGGGCACGCCCTTCCGGCTCGCCGACGACAGGACCAGAGGCGCGCGGCCGGCGGCCCGCTTCAGCTTGGCGACCTGGCTCTTCAAGGTATCGGCATCGAGGGCATCGGCCTTGGAGAGTGCAACGACCTCGGGCTTCTCCGCCAGGCCGTTCCCGTAGGCCTCGATCTCGCCGCGTACCAGCTTGTAGGTCTTGCCGGCATGCTCGCTCGTGCCGTCGACGAGGTGCAGCAGCACCCGGCAGCGCTCCACGTGGGCGAGGAACCGATCGCCGAGACCGACACCCTCGTGCGCGCCCTCGATCAGGCCGGGGATGTCGGCGAGCACGAACTCGCGCCCATCCGACCGCACCACGCCGAGCCCGGGATGCAAAGTCGTGAACGGGTAATCGGCGATCTTCGGCTTGGCCGCCGTGACGCTCGCCAGAAAGGTCGACTTGCCGGCGTTCGGCAGTCCGACGAGGCCGGCATCGGCGATCAGCTTGAGCCGCAGCCAGATCCACATTTCCTGGCCTTCCAGGCCGGGATTGGCGTGTTTCGGGGCGCGGTTCGTGGAGGTCGTGAAGTAGGCGTTGCCGAACCCACCGTTGCCGCCCTTGGCGAGGCGGATCCTCTGGCCGACCTCGGTCAGATCGGCGAGCAGGGTCTCGCCGTCCTCGGCGAAAATCTGCGTGCCGGCCGGTACTTTCAGGACCGTGTCGGAGCCGTTGGCGCCGTGGCAGTTCGAGCCCATGCCGTGCTCGCCCTTCTTGGCCTTGAAATGCTGCTGGTAGCGGTAGTCGATCAGGGTGTTGAGACCCTCGACGCACTCCACCCAGACGTCGCCGCCGCGGCCGCCGTCCCCGCCGTTCGGACCTCCGAACTCGATGAACTTCTCCCGCCGGAACGAGACACAGCCGGGACCGCCGTCACCGGAGCGGACATACACCTTGGCTTCGTCGAGGAACTTCACGGCTCGAATCCCTAATCGGGCGCGGATCCGCGACCCGCACCATCCTTCAGTCGGCGACGGCCGGCAACTGCCGGGGCCGCGAAGTCGCCTCAGGCGGCTTCGGTCAGTGCCGGCTCCGTTCCCAGAGTCTGCCACCGGCGCCGATCGAGACGGAAGAGATCGACGGGCAGATCCTCGCCGCGCGCCGGGAACGGCCGCATCCCGGTGCCGGTGTGAACGAAGCCGCAGGCCTCCAGGACTCGCCGGGACGCCGGGTTGGCGGAGCGCGCCGAGGCGGTCAGCTCCGCCCCGCCCGCATACGCGAAATAGGCCTGACACAGGGCCGAGACCGCTTCGCGCATGAGGCCGGTGCCCCAGTGGGACCGTCCCAGCCAGTAGCCGAGTTCCGGTTCCGCGCCGGCCGATCCTTCGATGCTGACGATGCCGATCAGGCTGGCTGGTGCCGCGCGCGGCGCCAGCGCCAGTGTCAGTCCGGTCCCGGCGGTGTTGTCGGATCGGGCCTGAAGAACGAAGGCGTCCACCACCTGGGCCGGCAACGGATTCGGCACCCGCGCCAACATCGCGGCAACCGCGGGGTCACCGGCCAGCTTCAGGATCGCGTCCCGGTCCCGGGCGGTGGGCCAGCGCAGCCACAGCCGGCGCGTCTCGATCCGGAAGACATCATCGCGGGTCAGATCGGGGAACATCGTGCCCTCACCGGGCGATGCACCCGGCTCCGGGGCAACGCCTCAAGACGACGAAGGGGAGGATGGCGCCCCATCCTCCCCGGTGTTCCGTCCGATCCGGCCTTCAGGGGCTCGGCAATGACGTCTCCGGACCGGTGTGGGACACCGGGCGGGACGCCAGCTTCGCCGCTTGGGGCGCCCGCCTCTTATTCCGCGGCCTCGGCCAGCGGGGTAACGGCTACGAACTCGCGCCCGCGGCGCGTCTCGAAGCGGACATGACCCGGTACCAGCGCGAACAGCGTGTGGTCCTTGCCCATGCCGACATTGGTGCCGGGATGCCATTTCGTGCCGCGCTGGCGCACGATGATGTTGCCCGGGATCACGGCCTCCGAGCCGAACTTCTTGACGCCGAGACGACGGCCGGCCGAGTCGCGGCCGTTGCGGGACGAACCGCCTGCTTTCTTGTGTGCCATGGGAAGAGCTCCGAATTCTGATCTGCTTCGATGCGGTCGCGGATCGGGTCCTGAGGGACCACTACGCGCCCAGCCTTGAGCCGTGCGTCAGGCCGAGATGCCGGTGATACGCACGACCGTGTGGTCCTGCCGGTGGCCGCGCTTGCGGCGCGAGTTCTGCCGGCGGCGCTTCTTGAAGGCGATGACCTTCTTGTCGCGACCATGGCGCACGATCTCGCCGGTGACGCTGATGCCCGACAGGGTCGGGGCGCCCACCTGCGTGGCGCCGGCGCCGTCGGCGAACAGGAGGACCTCGCCGAAGGTCACGGCCTCGCCGGCCTCGCCCGCGAGCGTCGCGATGGTGATGGTGTCGTTGGCGGCGACGCGGTACTGCTTACCGCCCGTCTTGATGACTGCGAACATCGTTCTCTCGTGCTCTCGAACGGCCTCCGGGGCGGCAGCCCCTGGACCGGCTTCTTGTTTGAAGTCATTGCGCGGGCTTGAGCCCGGACAACGCGAAACGCGCGGACCTCCGTCAGAGGCCGCGCGCCGTGCCCGGTCACTACGGGCGCGGTCGCGCCGTGTCAATCCGCGGCGGCTCAGCGGATCGGCGCGCCGGTCGCCAGGATACCCTTGACGACGGTGCCCTGCGGACCGAACGCCGCCAGCGCACCGGCGCACCACGCCTCCCGGCCGACGGCCGCCAGTTGCTGGCGCACCTGGACGGCCCGGCTCCGCAGCTTCTCCTCCAGCACGACCTCCTGGCCGGCATTGACGCGCGCGGCGAGGCGGAGCGTGGTGAGCTGGCCCGCCCTTACCTGCACGCCCGGGCAGGCCTGCTCGGCGATGATCGTGGTGGAGGCCGCCTCGGCATAATTGTCCAGCGGCGATGCCGGGCTGGCCGGCGCGGGGACCTGCGCACCGGCCGGACCGGTGAAGGACAACAGCAGACTGACGCTGACCACGCGCGTGCTCCGCACTGCTCGAATCTCCCTGGTGGCGTGACGACCGCGCGCGGTCGCGTTTCGGCCGACGACCTTCGTGACGCCGCTACGGAGCGGCCTTGAACTCGCCCTCGATGCGCAGCGTCACCTCGTCGCCGAGGTGCGGCAGATAGGCGTTGATGCCGAATTCCGACCGCTTGATGACGGCGCGACCGTCGAAGCCCACGGTGTAGCGCTGGTCCACCGGGTGGATGCCCGCTTGGTTGAAGGTGGCGTCGATGGCGAGCGGCCGGACGGCGCCGCGCAGGTTCAGGTCGCCGGTGATCCGCGCAGTCGTCGGGCTTGTGGGCTCCACCGCGGTGGCCGTGAAGGTCGCGTTCGGGAACTTGGCCGTGTCGAAGAAGTCCGGCGCCGCGAGGTGCTCGTTGAGCCGCGCACTCCCGGTGATGACGCCGCCGAGCGGTACGCTCACATCGAGCCGGCTCTTCTCCGGCGCCTTCGGATCGAGGACGAGGGTGCCGGTCAGCCCGGTGAGCTGGCCGTAATAGGTCGAGTAGCCGAGATGGGAGACCGACCACGTGATCTTGCCGTGATCGGGATCGAGCACGTAGGCGCCCGGCCGGACCTGCGTCGGATCGGCACTCGGTGCGACCGGAACGCGCGTGCCGGCCGGATCGTCCGCCGCCCGGGCCGCATCCAGGCAGAGCAGGCCTAATACGGCTAGAAGTGGCGCACGCATGCTCGTCCCCCCGGATGCGCGGTCGAGCCTGACCGCGGCGGGACCCCTGATTCCATGAAGTTCCTGCGCGCTCAACCACGTCTGGCGGCGGCGGGCGCGCTTCTGTAGGCATCCCTCGACAGCGGGCAGGCGTGACATGATCGGCAAGCTCAAGGGCGTGGTGGATTCCTTCGGGGAGGATTTCGTGATCCTCGACGTGGGCGGCGTGGGCTACATCGTCCATTGCTCGGCGCGCACCCTCCAGCGCATGCCGAAGGTCGGCGAGCCCGCGGAGCTCTCGATCGAGACCCATGTCCGCGAGGACATGATCCGTCTCTACGGGTTCCGGTCCGACCCGGAACGGGAATGGTTCCGGCTGCTCCAGACCGTCCAGGGCGTCGGCGCGCGCGTGGCGCTCGCCATCTTGTCCGTCCTGGAACCCGATGCCCTCGCCGGCGCCATCGCGACCGGCGACAAGGGCGCGATCAGCCGCGCGCCCGGCGTCGGGCCGCGCCTGGCGGCCCGGCTTGCGGCCGAGCTGAAGGACAAGGCGCCCGCCTTCGCGCCGCTGGACGCGGCCCTGGTCGCCCTGACGGGTGCCGTCGAGGAGGGGGCCGCCCCTCAGCCCGTGGCCGACGCCGTCTCGGCGCTCATCAATCTAGGTTATCCGCAGGTCCAGGCCGCTTCCGCGATCGCGGCCGCCCTGAAGGGAGCGGGGGAGGGGGCGGAGACCAAGGTGCTGATCCGCCTGGGTCTGCGGGAGCTGGCCCGCTGACGCGCCGTCGGGCCGCCCCCGCCCGGAATAGACCCCGCCCTTGACCCGGGCGGCGGTGGGTGCCATGTCGACCGCCGGCCAGTAAAGCCTTGAAAAGACAGCTACTTTTCAACGCTTCTAATCTGGCCCGGAAGCTTGGCTCTGTCCACGACGGCCGCGTCGGGATGTGGATTGACGGGATTTGCGGCACGCATGATCGTCTGTTCTTGCAATGTCATATCGGACGGCGCGGTCCGCGGCTGCCTCGCGCCCGGCCCGGGCTGCCCACGCACCCCCGCGCAGGTCTACGCGTGCCTCGGCTGCAGCCCGAAATGCGGGCGTTGCGCGCGGACAATCCGCTCCATCATGCAGAATGCCCTCGGCCAAGTGGCGGCGCCTGAGGGCAGCCATGCCTGCACGACGGCTTGCGCGAACGCCTGTAGTTTGGTGAAATTCCAAACTGCGGATGAGGGAGTCGCAGCTTAGTGCCTCTGCCCCCCGCCTGAGATAACGGTAAGGAGTACGGGGGCATGAAGGGCGACACAAAGGTCATCGAGTATCTAAACCGCGGTCTGCGCAGCGAGTTGACGGCCGTCAGCCAGTACTGGCTACACTTCCGCATGCTCAATGACTGGGGCTACATCGACCTCGCCAAGTTCTGGCGCAAGGAATCGATCGAGGAGATGAACCACGCCGATCGGTTCGTCGACCGGATCCTGTTCCTCGACGGGTTCCCGAACCTGCAGGAACTCGACCCGCTGCGGATCGGCCAGAACGTCGAGGAGATCATCGCGTGCGATCTCGCGGCCGAGAACGAGGCTCGCAGCCTCTACCTCGAGGCCGCGAAGTACTGTGATTCGATCAACGATCGGGTCTCCAAGATCCTGTTCGAGGATCTGGCGACGGACGAGGAAGGCCATATCGACTTCCTCGAGACCCAGCAGGAGCTGATCAAGCAGATCGGCCTGCCGCTCTACGCGCAGAGGCACATCGGCGGGCTCGAGCCGATCGCGCCCGAGAAGGACTGATGTCGCCCGGGCTCGCGTCTCCGCCGCGGCGGAGCGCGAGCCCGATGGGATAAGGCGGGGAGGGCGGCGCCGGGTGGTCCGGCCGTCCCGTGCCCCGTAGCGGAGATGAAACCAGGATGCGGCTCGTGGTGGTCGGCGCCGACGGGCGCATGGGGCGGATGCTGGTGCGGGCGGTGGCGCAGGCCGAAGGCTGCACCCTCTCGGCTGCCATCGAACGGGCGGGCTCGCCCGCCCTCGGCCAGGATGCGGGAACGCTTGCCGGCCTGCCGTCCCTCGACGTCCCGATCACCGACGATCCGCTCGCGGCCTTCGCGGCCGCCGACGGGGTCCTCGACTTCACCGTGCCGGCCGCCACCGTGGCCTTCGCCGAACTGGCCGCTCAGGCCCGCATCGTCCACGTCGTCGGCACGACCGGCCTGTCCGAGGAGGACCTCGCGAAGCTGAGGGCGGCCTCCTATCACGCCCGCATCGTGCAGTCGGGCAACATGTCGCTCGGCATCAATCTGATGACCGAGCTGGTGCGACGGGTGGCCAAGTCGCTCGGCGACGAGTTCGACGTCGAGATCTGCGAGATGCACCACCGCATGAAGGTGGACGCGCCGTCGGGCACGGCGCTGATGCTGGGCGAGGCCGCGGCGGAGGGCCGGAGCGTGGACCTGAAGGCGGTCCGCGTCTCGACGCGGGACGGGATCACGGGCGCGCGCAAGCCCGGCGATATCGGCTTCGCGACGCTCAGAGGCGGCAGCGTCGTCGGCGACCACAGCGTGATCTTCGCCGGGACCGGGGAGAGCCTGACGATCAGCCACCACGCCGCCGACCGCGGCCTGTTCGCCTCGGGGGCCGTCAAGGCGGCGCTCTGGGCCCACCCGAAGCCGCCGGGGCTCTACGCCATGACCGACGTCCTCGGCTTCTGACGGCGCCGTGGGGCCATGGAACGGATCCTGATTCTCGTCCGGCACGGCCAGAGCGAGTGGAACCGCAAGAACCTGTTCACGGGCTGGCGGGATCCCGATCTCACCGAGCGGGGCGTCGCCGAGGCCCGGGCGGCCGGTCGTGGGCTGAAGCAGCACGGCTACGCCTTCGACGCGGCGTTCACGTCGGAGCTCGTGCGGGCCCAGAAGACCTGCGCCCTCATCCTCGCGGAGATGGGCCTGTCCGATCTCCCCGTCCTGCGCGATCGCGCCCTCAACGAGCGCGACTACGGCGACCTCGCGGGCCTCAACAAGGACGATGCCCGCAGCCGGTGGGGGGAGGCGCAGGTTCATGCCTGGCGTCGGTCCTACGATGCACGACCGCCCGGAGGTGAGAGCCTGAAGGACACTGCCGCGCGGGTGCTGCCCTACTACATCGCCGCCATCCTGCCCCGGGTTATGGCCGGCGCGCAGGTCCTCGTGGCCGCCCACGGCAATTCGCTGCGCGCGCTGGCGATGGTCCTCGACGGCGTGGGCGGCGAGCGCGTTGCGGAGCTCGAGATCAAGACCGGTATCCCGCTGATCTATCGCCTCAAGGCCGATACCACGGTCGCCTCCAGGACCGTGCTCGTACCCGACGAACGGGCGACACCCTGAGTGGCGGTGGAACTCGCTCCCGGGCTGTTCCATCATCCGGGCTATCTCGACGCGGCAGCGCGCGCCCGGATCGCCGATGAAACCGCGGCCATCCTCGCTGACGCGCCCTGGGTCACACCGCGGATGCCCCGCACGGGCAGGCCGTTCACCGTGCGGATGTCGAATGCCGGCCCGCTCGGCTGGGTGTCGGATATCCGGGGCTACCGCTACCAGCCGGCGCACCCCGAGACCGGTCGTCCCTGGCCGGCAATGCCGCCGACCGCCCTCGCGGCCTGGGACGCCTTGGTGGCTTATCCCGCCGGTCCCGAAGCCTGCCTGATCAATCTCTACGGACCCGGATCACGGATGGGGCTGCACCAGGATCGTGACGAGGCCGATCTCACGGTGCCGGTCCTGTCGCTGTCGCTCGGCGCGTCCGCCCTGTTCCGGTATGGCGGCTTGAAGCGGACCGACCCGACCCGGTCGGTGCGACTGTCGGATGGCGATGCCCTGGTGATCGGCGGTGCCTCGCGGCTGATCCATCACGGCGTCGACCGCCTCTACCCGGCCGACGACCTTTTCGGCGGGCCCGCCGCACCGAGCTTCCTGCCGCCGGGGAGCCGCTGCAATCTCACCTTGCGCCGGGTCACGCCCGCACCGCGCGACGCGGACCGATGAATCGCGCGATCGACCGATGTTCTGGCGGCTTGACACCCGCTGCAAGGCGTCCGACCCCTCACGGAGGCGAAGCCCCTCGGGCGCGTGTGGAGAATGGATGTCCGATGCTGGTGCGTGCCCTGTCGCTGCGTCTCGGGCAGTTACTCGTCCTCGCCTTCCTGGCGGTCTGCCCGGCGCAAGCCGGTGATCCGATCTTCCCGCCGGGTTCCCGCTTCGGGTTCGAACCCCCTTCCGACATGGCGTTGTCGCGGCGCTTCACCGGTTTCGAACGCAAGGAGGGGGGCGCCACGCTGTCGGTGGTGGAACTGCCGCCGAACGCCTTCGCCGAACTGGTCAGCGGCTTCACCGACGCCAACCTCCTGAGCCAGGGCTTCGCGGTCGAGAAGCGCGAGGAGGTCAAGGTCGGCGACAACGAGGGCATGCTCTACACCGGCGAGCAGCCCGCCGATCCGAACGCGTCCGCACCGGCGATCCGGAAGTGGATCCTGGTCGTCGGCGCACCGAGCGTCACCGGTCTCGTGATCGCCCAGGCGCTGCCCGACGCCGAGACCGAGGCGACGATGCGCAAGCTGGTGACGGGCGTCACCCTGCGGCCGGCCCTGAGCCTGACCCAGCAGGTCGACGCGCTGCCGTTCCGCATCGCCGACCTGGGGGGCTTCCGGCCGGTGCGGGTGCTGGCCGGCAACTCGGTCCTGCTCACCCAGGGTCCGAAGGACCAGATGCAGAACCTCGAGCAGCCGATCCTCGTTCTGGCGCAGGCGGTGCAGCAGCCGCCCACCGCCGAGCAGAGGGACGCTTTTGCCCGCGCCGCCCTGGCGTCGAACCAGACCCTCAAGGACTTCGTCATCGAGCGGTCGCAGAGCTACCGCTCGAATGGGGTGGACTGGCACGAGATCGTGGCCCGCGCCGTGGACCAGCCAACCAACGTACCGGTGGTGGTGTCGCAGACGATCCGGTTCGCGCCCGACGGCTATCTTCGCGCCCTCGGCGTGGTCCGCGAGGATCAGCGCACCGGCGTGCTCGCCAAGTTCCGTGAGGTGGTGGACAGCGTGCAGGTGAAGTAGCGCCTCACCACACCACCGCCTGTCCGTCGCGACGGGGGTCGCTGGCCGCCACGTAGCCCTCGACGCCCGGATCGCCCATCCGCCAGATGAACTGGCCGGCCCCGAAATCCTGGTAGCTGTCCTGGATCACCTCGACCCGATGGCCCAGCGCCTTCAGCCGCTCGAGGGTTTCGCCCGGCATCGCCGCCTCGACGTTGATGTCGAGGCCCTCGCTCACCCGCCAGCGCGGCGCGTCGCAGGCAGCCTGCGGATTCTGGGCGTGGTCGAGCATCCGGACGAGGGTCTGGACATGGCCCTGCGGCTGCATGTTGCCGCCCATCACGCCGAAGCTCATCACCGGGGCACCGTCCTTGGTGAGGAAACCCGGGATGATGGTGTGGAACGGCCGCTTGCCCGGAGCGACCACGTTGGGGCTCTGCGGGTCGAGAACGAATCCGTAGCCGCGGTTCTGGAGGGAGATCCCCCAGCCCGGCACGACGACCCCGGAGCCGAATCCCATGAAGTTCGACTGGATGAAGCTTACCATCATGCCGGATTCATCGGCTGCGGTGAGGTAGATCGTGCCGCCCGCGGGCGGCTTGCCGGGACCGAACACCTGGGCACGTCGCGGATCGATCAGCTTGGCGCGCTCGGCGAGGTAAGCGGGATCGAGCATCGCCTCCGGCGTGACGTCCATGCTGCTCGGGTCGGCGACGTACCGGTAGGTGTCGCTGAAGGCGAGCTTCATCGCCTCGATCTGGTGATGCTGGGCTTCGGGGCCGTCGACGGCCATCGCCCCGAGGTCGAACTGCTCCAAGATCCCGAGGGCGATCTGCGCGGCGATGCCCTGTCCGTTCGGCGGGATCTCGTGGAGGGTGTAGCCGCGGTAATCCTTGGCGGTCGGCGTGACCCATTCGGGTCGGAAAGCGGCGAGATCGTCCGTCGTCATCGCGCCGCCGTGGGCCTGAGCATGGGCCGCGATGGCCTCGGCGATAGCGCCGCGGTAGAAGGCCTCGCCCTTGGTCTCAGCGATCAGTCGGAGGGTCTTCTCGGCACCCCGGAAGGTCACCAGCTCGCCCACGTCCGGCGCGCGCCCCCGCGGCAGGAAGAACTCGGCGAAACCCGGCTGGCGCGTGATCGCCTCCAGGCCGGCGGCCGCCGCCCATTTCTGCTGCACCACCACCGGCGCGAGGTACCCGCGCTCCGCGATGCGGATCGCGGGCTGCATCAGATCGGCGAAGGGCAGCCGCCCGAAGCGTTCGCTGAGCGCCGCCCACGCACCGACCGCGCCCGGCACCGTGACCGAGTCCCATCCGCGCATCGGCGGCCGTTCCGCCGGCCCGTATTTCCGCGCGAAGTAGTCGGGCGTCCAGGCCGCTGGCGCACCGCCCGACGCGTTCAGTCCGTGCAGCGCTCGGCCGTCCCACAGAATGCAGAAGGCGTCCGAGCCGAGGCCATTGCTGCAGGGTTCCGTCACGGTCTTGGCGGCAGCCGTGGCGATCGCCGCATCGACGGCATTGCCACCCGCCTGGAGCATCTGGAGCCCGGCCTGTGCCGCCAGCGCGTGCGAGGTCGCCACGCAGTTGCGCCCGAACATCGGCATGCGCAGCGACGGGTACCCGGTCACCCAGTCGAACGGCTTCATGGCGCAGATCCCATCGGCGGCGGCACAAGGCTCACAGGCTGACTGGCATATAGGATAACGGCGTTGGGAGAAGTGTCGAACATCCGACGCCCAAACGAAAAGCGCGGACCCGAGGGTCCGCGCTCTGTAAGAACCGTCCAGCTCGACTGGGTGCCGTCAGTAAGGACGGCCGTAGAGCGGCGATGTGGGATCCAGGCGATCGACGAAGGACAAGTCGACGTTGCGGACCGCGCTGGAGCGCGCACCGATGAACGGGCCGTTGGTGATCGGATCGGGCAGGATCCCGCGGCCGAAGCGATCAGTCGGGCCGTAGGGCGGCGTCAGCTGGTTCGACGCGGCGATCAGGTAGGGGTTCAGGGCCGGGTTGCGCGAGCCGCCGGCACCCGGAACGTTGGAGGTCAGCGGCACGTTGCCGGCGTCGAGCCAGCTCCGGGGGCGGACGCGGATCGGAAGGGGCCGGCTCACGCGGTAGACCGGGCCCGCAACGAACCCGTCCTGGGCCTGGGCCGGCGCGGGGGCGGCAGCGCCGAAGCCGGCTGCGGCGACGACGCCGAGAAGGGCGATCTTGAGCGAGCGCATGGCCAACCTTGTATGAGAGTGCCGAACGGTATGGCGACCGAAGCTTAACAGTTCGCCGCCTTTGATGAGATGACGCTTGAGCGAAGCTGTTGTTCCAGCGAAACGGCCGAGCTCGTGCGTTTTGCCACACTCCAGCCTTATTTTTTGTTTCGGGCGCTTGGCGCGAGCGAACCGGTTCGACCGGCCGCCTCGGCACCCGTCGCGGCGAGACAGCCACGTTCCGCCGGGGATGCCCTTACGAAGGCCGCGGTGGTCTCGGGATCGGCCAAGTCGACCAGGCGCAAGGCGTCGATCAGGCAGACCAGGGCCTGAGGTTCCGGCGGGTACCCCAGCGGCGCGCAGAACCAGCCGTCGAGCTGGAAGTCGGTGTCGCGCGTGACGAAGCCCGTGCAGGTTCGCGGCGCGAAGCCGCTGAAGGTCACGTCCAGGGTCTCGACGGCGCCGAACTTCGTCAGGATCTGACCGCGGGCGCCGGTCCGCAGCACCGAGAGTGCCGGCCTGTCGACGGCTGGACCGCCGGCAGCCCGCCGAGCCATCAGCACGAACAGCGTCGGCGCAGGATGCCGGGACGCGCCGCGGGTCAGCGTCACCCGCACCGCGACCGCCTCGATCGCCGCAACGTCGCCACGGGTCAGCGCATCCTCGCGCTGCCCCGTCCGCGGATCGATCCGGGCCGAGACCCGTACGGGATCGATACCGGGCTCCGCCAAGTCGAAATGCGCTGCTGCAACCGGCGGCGGCGCCGGTACGGCCCGCGTCGAGGGCACGAACGGCGTCGCGATCCGCGGCTCGGCCGGTAATTCACCGGCGACATGACCGGGCCGCCCGGCGCAGACGCAGAGGAGGGCGATCACGGCCGAGGCCAGCAGGATGCGCAAGCCGAGGGACACCGGCGAGAGCGCGGCGTTGCCGGTCCCCGCGGCGGGTTCGATCAGATCGACGGCGTGTGCTGCTCCGGCCGGCATGGTGCTCCGTGCGGACGACGAACCTCATGGTGCGTCCGCCACCCTGGCCGGCAAGGATTGCGTTCCGTTTCGTGGCCGGCCGACCGTCAACGGTTTCCCGCGCCCAGGGTGAATCGTTCGTTGCGGATCCGGCGGCCTTGACAGCGCGGTACCTTGCGCGCCTTGCTCGCAGAGGCCGTCGATCCCACCTCCGTAGAGGCCGGGCTCTGCGGCCGCGCCCGTTCAGCGGGCGCTCGCCCGGCACGAACCATCCTTCGGCCGGCCTTCCAGCAGGAGCGTGGCACCCGGATCGATCGGGGTTTTCCGCGCGGAGACGTGAGATGGGTTACAAGGTCGCCGTCGTCGGCGCCACGGGCAACGTGGGCCGCGAGATGCTCGATATCCTGGCCGAGCGGGCTTTCCCCGCCGACGAGGTCGTGGCTCTGGCCTCGCGCCGCAGCCAGGGGCAGGAAGTGTCCTACGGCGACAAGACGCTCAAGGTCAAAACGCTGGACACCTACGACTTCTCCGACACCGACATCTGCCTGATGTCGGCCGGCGGAGAGACCTCGAAGGAGTGGTCGCCGCGCATCGGCCAGCAGGGCTGCGTCGTGATCGATAACTCGTCGGCCTTCCGCTACGACGCGGACGTGCCGCTGATCGTGCCCGAGGTGAATGCCGACGCGATCGTGGGCTTCACCAAGCGTAACATCATCGCGAACCCGAACTGCTCGACCGCCCAGCTGGTCGTCGCCCTGAAGCCGCTGCACGAAGCGGCCACGATCAAGCGCGTCGTGGTCTCGACCTACCAGTCGGTTTCCGGCGCCGGCAAGGAGGCGATGGACGAGCTGTTCAACCAGACCCGGGCGGTGTTCACCGCCGGCGAGATCAAGCAGGGCGGCAAGTTCACCAAGCGCATCGCCTTCAACGTGATCCCTCACATCGACGTGTTCATGGAGGATGGCTACACGAAGGAAGAGTGGAAGATGGTCGCCGAGACCAAGAAGATGCTCGATCCGAAGATCAAGCTGACGGCGACCGCCGTCCGCGTTCCGGTCTTCATCGGGCATGCGGAATCGGTGAACATCGAGTTCGAGCGCCCGCTCTCGGCCGAGAAGGCCAGCGAGATCCTGCGCGCCGCCCCCGGCGTGCTCGTGATCGATAAGCGCGAGAACGGCGGGTACATCACGCCCCACGAGGCCGCCGGCGAGGACGCGACCTACATCTCGCGCATCCGTGAGGACGCGACGGTCGAGAACGGCCTGAACTTCTGGTGCGTCTCGGACAACCTCCGCAAGGGCGCGGCCCTCAACACGGTTCAGATCGCCGAGGTGTTGGTGAACCGCAAGCTCCTCAACCGGTCCAAGCGCGCGGCCTGAGGCGTTCCCGGGACGACAATCCGCGGCGGGGCGATCGTGATCGTCGATCGCCCCGCCGTCGTCATGCCTCTGTCATCTTGAGGGGCCACCCCCGATCCGCGGATCGCGCGGGGATCCGGGATGCGTCGCCTCATGGTTTCCGGTCTGATCGGGGTGGTCATCGCCGGTTCGGGGGTGGCACTGGCCGCGCCGCGGAACGTCGTCCTGTTCGTGGCCGACGGCCTGCGCGACGGGATGGTGAGCGCGGTGAACGCCCCCCGCTATGGACCGGCTCATGAAGGCCGGCGTGCGGTTCACCAACACGCACGCGCTGTTCCCGACCTTCACGATGCCGAACGCCGCCGCGATGGCGACGGGACATCGGCTGGGTGATACGGGGCAGTTCGGCAACACGATCTACACCGGCTCTCCGGTGCCGGGCGCCGGTGAGAGCCCGACCCTGTTTCTCGAGAGCGACCCGGTCCTGGGCGACGTCGATGCGCATGGCGCCGGCAACTACCTCAACGAGGAGACGATCCTCCGGGCGGCCCAAGCCAAGGGGCTGTCGACGGCCAGCATCGGCAAGCTCGGGCCGTCCCTGGTCTTCGACCATACGGCGCGGGCCGGACAGGACAGTCCTGATCGACGACAGTACGGGACGTCCCGGCGGCGTTCCCTTGAGCGACGAGCCTCGGGCGCGCCTCGGCGAAGCCGGCCTTCCGCTCCAGGCACCCCGCCTCGGGGTGCCAATGGACAGGCCGAGACCGCGGTGACGCCCGGGACGATGGTTGCCAATGTCGAGCAGCAGAACTTCTTCGCCGCCGCGGCGACGCGGGCGGTGCTGCCGCTGTTCAAGGCGCGCGGGAAACCGTTCGTTCTCGTGTTCTGGTCGCGGGATCCGGACGGGACGCAGCACAACCAGGGCGATAGTCTGGGCCCGCTGGTTCCCGGCATCAACGGTCCGACGAGCCTCGCCGCCATCCGCAATGCCGACGCGAACCTGGCGGCGCTCCTCAAGGCGCTCCGCGAGCAGGGGCTCGCCGACACCACCGATGTGGTGGTGACGTCGGACCACGGCTTCTCCACCATCTCGAAGGAGAGCGCCACGAGCGTTTCCGCGACCCGGGGCTACAGAGGCGTTCCACCGCGCCAGCTCCCGCCGGGCTTCCTGGCTATCGACCTCGCGCACGATTTGGGCCTGAGCCTCTTCGATCCCGACGCTAGGGGCGCTCGGCTCGGCGCCGACAGCTTCCCGAGCCGGGCCAACGGCCTGATCGGTGCGGATCCGGCGAAGCCCGATGTGGTGGTGGCGGCAAATAGCGGCTCGGATCTCGTCTACCTTCCGAGCGGTGACAGGGCTCTGGCGCACAGGGTGGTGCAGGCCCTGTCGCGGCAGGATTACGTTAGCGGCCTCTTCGTGAGCGCCGCCCTCGGCAAGGTTCCGGCGACGCTGCCGCTCTCCAGCATCGCCCTCGACGGAACGGCTCCGACGCCGATACCCGCCATCGTGGTGAACTTCCGGAGCTTCTCGACGGGATGCGCGAACCCGACCACCTGCGGGGTCGAGATCGCCGACTCCGTGCTGCAACAAGGTCAGGGGATGCACGGCCGTTTCTCGCGCGCGGATACCCGCAACGTGATGGGCGCCGTCGGCCCGAGATTCCGCGAGGGTCTCGCGAGCCCGCTCCCGGCCAGCAATGCCGATCTGGGACGGACGATCGCCCGAATCCTCGATCTCACGATCCCCGCCAAGGGGACGCTGGTCGGGCCTGTCCTCACGGAGGCTCTGGCGAATGTCAGCGCGCCGAAGTTCGAGGCGCAGGTCCTGCGCTCGGCGCCCGACGTGGTCGGACAGGTCACGGTGCTGGAGTACCAGACGGTCGAGGGGACCCGCTACTTCGACGCCGCGGGGTATCCGGGCCGAACCCTCGGCCTGACCGATACCGCCCAGTCGGCCTCCGCCGAGCCACGCTGAGCGGCTGCGGCGCGAACCCGTCGACTGTCCCGACGGGATGATCCCCGCCGGGCGATCCGGCGCCTACGCCATGCCGAGGGCCTGCAGGTAGAGTTCGAGGATCGCCTCCTGCTCCTGGCGCTCGCTGTGATCCTGCTTGCGGATCCGCAGGATGGTGCGCACCGCCTTGGCGTCGAAGCCGCGGCCCTTCAGCTCGGCGAACACCTCCTTGATGTCGCCCATGATGCCGGCCTTCTCTTCCTCGAGCCGCTCCAGCCGCTCGATGAACTGCTTCAGCTCGTCGGCGGCCACGCCCTCGGCCGACGACACGTCGCCGCCGGGCCGCTGGGCTGCGGTGGGCATCGAATGGGCGTTCATGAGGCTCTCCGGACTGCGCGGCGCGGTTGCGCCCTGGACCCGTGGTTAACGGGCCGGCCTTACCGGAAGCTTAGCCGATTTCCGGAGGAACGGGGACCGTCAGTGTCCTTCGGCCTGCGAGGCCGCGAAACCCGTCTGCTGCTCGGGGCTCGCCTCAGTCTGATGGCGGGATTTCCACTCGGCATAGGGCATCCCGTAGACCGCCTCGCGGCTCTCATCCTTGGTGAGCGGCAGACCCTTCTCGTCGGCGGCATCCTTGAGCCAGTTGGACAAACAGTTCCGGCAGAAGCCTGCGAGGTTCATCAGGTCGATATTCTGCACGTCTGTCCGGGTACGCAAATGCGCGACGAGGCGGCGGAACACGGCGGCTTCGAGTTCGGTCTGGGTCTTGGCGTCGATCTCGCGCATCGGTCGCAGCTCTCGTTGGTGTCGGGCGGGACGTTCGGATTTTGTGACCGGCCGGGCGGAGATCAAGCCGTCAGGAGCGGACGCAGGACACGGGCGAAGCGCTCGGCCCACTCGGCCTGTCCGGCCTCGCCGGCGATGAGATCCTGGCGGATCTCGACCAGGGCGTTGGCGAGGCCACGGGCCGTCGCGTGCCGGTCAATCGTATCGCCCGGCAGGCCGCCGCCGTAAGGCTCATTGTCGCCGACGGTGAGCCCGGCGGGATCGTCCTCCAGCGCCTGGATGAGCGGGCGGGCGAAGCGCTCGTCCCGGTCGTACAGGATCCCGACCTGCCAGGGCCGCGCGATCCCCCGCCAGTAGGGCGTGAAGCTGTGCATGGTCAGGACCACCGGCGGCCGGCCGGTCGTCTCGGCGGCCGCGATGGCGGCGTCGACCGCGGCGTCGATGGCCGCGTCGAACGGCGCGTAGAAGCGGGCGATGCGCGCCCGTTTGCCGGCCTCGTCGATCCGGGCATTGCCCGGCACGATGGCACCGTCGGAGAGGCGCATCACCAGCGTCGGGTCGGCCCGGCCGCGATTGGGATCGATGATCAGGCGGGAGAAGTTCGTGAGGATCGCGGGCGCATTCAGCTGGGCCGCGAGCCGTCGCGTCACGGCCGCCGCGCCGATGTCGTAGGCGATGTGCCGTCCGAATTCGGAGGCCGGCACGCCGAGATCGATGTCCGGCGGGACATGGTTCGAGGCGTGGTCGCAGGCGATGACGAGGCCGCAGGCCGGATCGCCCGGGATGATCTCGCAGGGGTGCACCGGGGGGGCGGCCGATTCTGTCTCCGGGCGGGTCACGGGGCTCCGAGGTCTTCAGATCTGTGCGAGGGCGCCGATGGTGCTTGCCGTAGGGCGGCCGCTCGGGCAGATCACCTATCAAGGATCGTGCGCTCACGGCAAGAAACGGGCCCGCCGCCCAGGGAAGAAACGGGCGGGGATCGCACGACATGATCGAGAGAGGAGCCCGTTCGACGCCATGTCCGAGACCGTCCCGCCCGTCGCCGATCCGGCCATGCAGGCGCAGCGCGCGCTCCTCAACGAGATCCTCACGGCCGCGATCCGCGCCGCCCATCCGGACCTCGCCCTACCGCCGCACCTGCCGGAGCCGAGCCCCGGCCGGCTGATCATCCTGGCGGCCGGCAAGGCCGCGGGCAGCATGAGCGCGGTCGCCAGCCGGTTCTACCGCCGACAGCACGGCCTCGGCGACGATCGGATCGTCGGCCTCGCGGTCGCGCGGCACGGCTACGGGCAGGACGCGCCCGGGATCCATATGGTCGAGGCGGGCCACCCGGTCCCCGACGAAGCCGGCATCGCCGCCACCAAGGAGGCCCTGCGCCTCGCCACCGAGGCCGGTCCGGACGACGAGGTCCTGGTGCTGCTCTCGGGCGGCGGCTCGGCCAACTGGATCGCCCCGGCCGGCGAGCTGACCCTGATCGAGAAGCAGGCGATCACCCGCGCGATGCTGCGCTCGGGCGCGCCGATCGGCGAGATCAACACGGTGCGCAAGCACATCTCGCGGATCAAGGGGGGCCGCCTCGCGCTGGCCGCCCGCAACGCCCGGCGGATCCTGACGCTGGCGATCTCGGACGTGCCGTTCGACGATCCGGCGGTGATCGCGTCGGGGCCTACGGTGCCCGATCCGTCCACGCTGGCCGACGCCCGCGCCATCTGCGAGCGGCGCGGCATCCCGCTGCCCGAGGAGGCGGTGCGCCTCCTCAACGACCCCAACAATGAGACGCCGAAGGCGGGCGACCCGGCCTTCGCCCGC
>Ga0160427_10000548_pt1 | contig 22468 bp, 26 predicted proteins | sample SolpanmetagenomL_FD_108194 | JGI IMG/M metagenome (GOLD analysis project Ga0160427, IMG submission 108194) | Solar panel surface microbial communities from Lawrence Berkeley National Laboratory, California, USA - L | ecosystem: Engineered > Built environment > Solar panel > Unclassified ...
ATACATGTAACGGCCATGCGAGCAGGCAGGCAAGTAAACAAAGTGAGACGAGAGTCTGGGGGAAAGAAGATGGAACATGAAGAGAGTGGCGATAAGGAGATTGTGTGGTGAAGATGAGTACTTGGTAAGTGTTCACATGTACAATCTGTGTGTATTATAAGTAACATGAACACAGCATCCTCCTCCTCATCATCTACAACACTTTTGAGTAAATAAACAAGAATAGAAAATAATGATGTATCAACAACAAAGCCAGTTAATATCTACAATATATAAGAAAGAATAAATCCAAATGTTCAATCTTTGATAAACTGCTTCTGAGTTATTTGTTGGCGGAGTGCAAAGCAAGGCAGATCGAATAAATATTTGCCCAGAAGAAATCCTATGCTTCTATGATTCAAGGTTTGATTACGTAATCACATGAGCAATCACTCAATCTGTCAGCCTTTGTTGGAGCTTTTGATATGAGTATGACAAAATTTCTTGATGGCTTCAGCTTCTTCTTCTTCTTCATCAGCCAACCAACACACCGTCTTCAGGTCACTAGAGTTCTGTCCCAAAAACACATCGATCACAAACACTCTCATAGTATACTGGTACTCGTCGCAAGAACCACAGTTTGAGCAGGACATACACACATTCGAAGGAACAACAAAGGAAAAAAAAAGGATTAGAAACCAGACGTTCTCTATCGAGCGCACATCGCACCACATTTTCGAATAAGCTTAAACTTGCATTTCCAACCACAACCACAACTATGGGTATGATACGCCAACACAAAACCTCCATGTCTTCTAGAAAGTCAATGCTAACAAAAACACAACTTCCACCTACTATAGGTTCCGTCGTCCTCCCCCACTTGAAAACCGGCTGGCACGTCGACCAAGCCATCATGTCCGAAGAAGACCGTCTCGTCGTCATCCGGTTTGGTCGCGACTGGGACAAAGACTGCATGCGCCAAGACGAAGTCCTCTACCGTATCGCCGACCGCGTTAAAAATTTCGCAGTCATCTACCTCTGCGATATCGACGAAGTCCCCGATTTCAACAAAATGTATGAACTCTACGATACGGTGACTGTCATGTTTTTCTACAGGAATAAACACATGATGTGTGATTTTGGTACGGGTAATAATAATAAATTGAATTGGGTGTTGGAGGATAAGCAGGAGTTGATTGATATCATTGAGACGATTTATAAGGGAGCGAGGAAGGGCAGGGGATTGGTGATTAGTCCAAAGGATTATAGTACTCGTTATAGGTATTGAGTGCCTAAAGAAACGAGGGCGAGCTTGTGGGATCCTTTCCTTTTTTTCTTTCTGTTTTTATTCTTCATCTCTAATGATTGTCTCTTGTTGATTGGGCATGTACTATCGCATACCTTTTGTTTTTGATTTCAGCGGGGGAGTTTGGGATTTTATGGGCAGTTTGACGACCAAGGTCTTTCATCAGGTTGATTGTTGTTTTCAGTATAAAATAGTACATCACCATCGTTTTTCTCTATAAGAATGTTCAAGATTTGGTCTTGCTTGGTGAGTCATAAGAGGAAACCAAAATCAAAAAGCACTGGAGGAGTTGAAGAATTCATGAGCTTAAGGGTGAGATTGTTTGTATGATCATGTACATATTATTAACTTAAACAAATCTATACACAAATAAGCAAGAATATTATCATCATTTTGAATTTTGTGCCTGTCATTTCCATCGGGTGCCTCATTCAAAAGTATGCCGAAATAACCTTTCCTACAAACTATGGAAATGTTCTTTTTTTTTTTTTACCAATTTCAACATAAAACAACAAGAAAACAAAAATAACCACAACCGCTATATGCAAATAATTCTAGTTTATGTAAACAATTTTTTCTAAAATTTTTTATATCAAGAACCACCTTGTAACCATCCTCATTTCGCGCATCTATCCGGTGCCATGCATTCCTTCCTACTTTCCCGCTCTCTCTCTACTTTCAATTACCCAAAACCACTAGAGTCCAAAGTCAGCACAATTTTCTTCCATGGACATAGAACAATACAAGAAAAAACGGGGAGTGGAAGAGAAGAAGAAGACGAAGAAGACGAAGAAGAAGAAGAAGAAGAAGGAGATAGACAGGGAGAAACTTACTTGCTAAAAGTGCCATACGTATATACAAACCAAATCTCATTTGTCTGAAATACGCTGCTCGCTGGTCATAATCCACCTCCTCACTAATCTCGGCATTTCTTGGTAGAGGATGCAAGACAACCATATGGCTCTTTGCATGCTTCATCACCGAATTATCAATAATGAACGAGTCCTTGACCTTTTCATAGACATTAAGATCATCAAATCGTTCTTTCTGTACGCGGGTACAGTACAACACATCAGACTTTGCGACAATTTCTGGCGTAAGTGTTTCTGACTCAATGAGGAGCATGCCACGCTTGGAAATTTCGTCGCGAACTTCAGCAGGTAGCGACAATTGTTTTGGAGCAACCAGCTGGATTCGTACATCATAGTGTTGCAAGAGTTTGGCAAGAGAGTGAACAGTTCGACCATACTTCAAGTCACCTGTAAAGGTGACAGTGAGTCCATTGACAGTACCGAGTTCTTCTCTGATAGTAAAGAGATCAAGCATCGCTTGAGTAGGATGCTCTTTACTTCCATTACCTGTCATAGAGGAAAAAAAGATCAGTAAGTTATTAAATCCGGTCACATTGATGTTGTGATAAACATACCTCCATTGATGATAGGAACAGGCGAGAATTTCGAAGCAATGTCAACACTGTTTTCGTCTGGATGTCTTAATACGACCGCATCACCATAGCATGCCAAGGTACGGATCGTGTCTTGCAGTGTTTCCCCCTTCTTTGTGCTCGACGTGTTTGCTGTTATCGCTACAACTCGTCCACCAAGTCTCTGCATAGCAGCATCGAAAGAAGCGGACGTTCTAGTCGATGGTTCGAAAAACATTGTACAGAGCAGACGACCCTTCAAGTAATCAATAATTCCATGCCTCTCCACTGCCAATCTCATCTCTTGAGCCACAGTGAAGAGTAGATGTAAATCACTACGAGTAAACTGATTTACCGAAAGAATATGACGGCGATGGAACGGTGATCTTGCAATAAGCTCAGACAAGACTGGGGAAATCTGTCGCTCAATCTGTACAGGGGCAAGGGAGAAGCTTGCGTCGTCTTGTTGACCATCCATTGTTGCTCGGCTACTACCTCCCAATGGCATAACATCGACATGTGAAGTGCTTCTCATGTTTCCTGAAACACCACTCGTCGCTAATGAAGGTCGTCGAGCAGCCTTGAATTGTGCTGGGTCTGTCAAAGATGCCTTGCGGTCAATTACGGAGCCCTTTCTTTCGATTAATGAAGCCTTTCTCTGAGACAATGGCATAGAACCGGCGTCCCCTGACATGTCTTCTCCAAGAATACCTTCTGAGGTAGGATTTCCATCGAGACATGTGGTTTCGCCCTTGAAAACAACCCGTTCAATTGTGCCCTTGAGTGTCTTTCCTGCAAATGGAGACCATACTGCTTTAGGAGAAAACTTGAAGGATCTATCAATGTTGACTTCAATAGAACACTCTGGTTGATCATGTAGTTCAAAGATTGCGATAGGATTGTCCCTCAGCTTGGATGTGATATCCTCTAGGGTCAACTTACCATCTTTGACCGCAGTGATGAGTAATGGTATAGCATCAGCGATACCGATAGCTGGGGAAAGCTCTTGCTTAGTATCGTGACCCAATTGATATGGAAGACTGCCTATGGAGAAACAATCGATGATGTTAAGGTGACTCCACAAAGCATCCTGGTCCTCCTTCGTAGGTAGAGAAGTGCATTCGGGGTAATCAGCTTGTGACAAAAAGAGTGAGTAGATAGCAACGTCACAAGTAACTTGAAGGCCTTTTTCCTTGCTCAAAGCTATAAGCTTTATGTCATCCTTGGTAGTTACACTCGTGACGTGTAGCTTTCGACCATGGAGACTGGCTAAGAGCAAGATTGAAGCGAGATCAGTAGTCTTGGCATCAGTGACCATAGCTCTCTTGCTTGGCCAAACCTCAAAATGAGAGGTCACAGCAGCGACCTTGCTAATATTACCCGATAAGTGATTGAAAGGAATGAAGAGTGAGCCCACATCAGACATAAGAGCACTAAGTTGTTGGGAATTTGTTGAAGTTGCCACAACTGAAAAGTTGTAATCACAATGAGCTGCCCTTCTGGTGTTCAACTGCGCAACATGTAAAGCTCGTGCATCTGTCAAAGAGTTTTCCAGACCTAGCGGCAACACTCTGACCATAGAGAAACCTGCAGCACTCGAAGCCTTCATGACTTTCTCAAAATCTCGACTTCCAGACTTGGCCAAACCAGGAACAAATGCGGCAATATTGATCAACCCAGGAAGGACCACTGTCTCATGACTTGTTTTGTAGTCAACGTTGCAGATTTCCAGATCAAAGTTTCGGACCATGGCTTCAATCAGCAACTTGGCGCATTTGACGTTTGTCACCAATGGTGTTTGGAAATCAACCGCTAGACGACGACTTCGGTATCCTCGACTGACATAATTCGCTGGTCGTCTGAACCGGTTTGCTGACGGCAAATTGATGAACAAATCAATCAAGTTGTTCTCAAGATGTTGGGTCAAAGAGTACTCTGATTTTTGCTCGTTCTTGCCTTCCTCGCCTTCACCAAATACTTCCAAGAATTTGACTGGAATATTATTGGCCTCGAGGAAGTCGGCTGTACCGGTTGTTGCGAAAAGTTTGTATCCAAGTTCGTGCAACTTTTTCATAGATGGAAGCATTTCAACCTTCTCCTTGTACCCACCGATAGATAGGAGTACATTCTTCTTGGGCAATTGGAATCCAGTCGACAATAGAGCCTTCAAGTAAGCTTCGTATTTGTCTCGTCCAAATGAGGCTACTTCTCCGGTAGATGCCATCTCTACACCAAGGATAGGATCCGCTCCAGATAGCCGTGAGAAGCTGAACTGAGGAACCTTGACACCAACATAATTCTCTGGAATATTGACTGGTGGATACGGGTCGACGTGTGCGCCGATGATGGCTTTGGTTGCCATTTCAATAAGATCGACGCCCATAACTTTTGACACAAATGGAAATGATCTTGATGCTCTCACATTGCATTCGATGACCTTGATTTCATTGTCTTTGGCAATAAATTGAATGTTGTAGGGTCCAGTAACATTCAACGCATTACCAATCTTTCTAGTGGCATCTTCAATACGTCTCACAGTTTCCGGATCCAAATCTTGTGGTGGTAAGATCAAGGTAGCATCTCCAGAGTGGACTCCAGCATTTTCGACGTGTTCTGAAATGAAATGCATGATCATTTTGCCGTCTTTGGCGACTGCATCCATTTCGATCTCTTTGGCATTTTCAATGTACTTGGTGATGACCACAGGATATTCCCTCGAGACTTCTGCAGCTTGTTGTAAATAGTTTGCAAGATCATCCTTAGAGTAGACGGTGTTCATAGCTGCTCCTGATAAGACGTATGAAGGTCTGACAAGAACAGGATAGGACACTTTTTCAGCAAAGGCTTCAGCTTCATCTACACTAGTCAACTCCTTCCAGTCTGGTTGATCCACTTCAATTCGGTCCAACATTCGCGAGAATTTGAATCTGTTCTCAGCAGTATCAATCATCTCGGGTGATGTTCCAAGAACCTTGACATTAAGACGATGGAGTGGTAAGGCAATGTTGTTTGGTGTTTGTCCTCCCATAGACAAGATGACACCGCTTGAGCTCTCTAGATCGTAGATATCTAAAATTGTCTCAAGGTTGATATTTTCGAAGTAGAGTCTACATCTGTTAGCCGATATCATACCAAAGAAAAAGACCAAACATATACGTACTTATCTGCCTCATCATAATCCGTGCTCACAGTTTCAGGATTGTAGTTGACCATGATAGTCTTGACACCTCTCTCACGTAGTGTTCGTACAGCTCGGACTGCACACCAATCGAATTCTACTGACGATCCAATTCTGTAAACACCCGAACCTAGTACCATAATTCCTTGGTCCTGGAAGTCGATATCATGTTCGATGGCGTTATACGTCATGTAAAGATAATTTGTGTAAGCGGGCAACTCAGCAGCAACTACATTCGAGTTAGATATGATGAAATCACAGAGACGAAACAACCATACCAGTATCGATCTGTTTAACCCATGGCATAATACCTGCATCCACACGTGCTCTTCTTACTGCCAATTCATTGCTGTCCCAGAAGTTTGCTAATTGGCGATCACAGAAACCCAATTGCTTCGCAGTTCGAAACATCTCTCGAGGAATGGTTGTTGGAGTGTATCCTTCCAATCGTTGGGCCATCTTGACCAATCCCATAAGCTTGTTCAAGAACCATTTATCGATCTTTGTCATCTCCCAAATTGTGTTGACTGTGTATCCAGAGTGCATGGCGTTTGCAATAGCGAAAAGTCGTTGATCTGAAGGGGTTTGGAGTTCTTGGTCGATCGACATTAGAGCCTTCGTCTCGTTGAAACCCAGGTTGTGGAAATCAATTGCTCGTATAGCCTTTTGTATAGCTTCTTCAAAGGTTCGTCCAATGCTCATGACTTCTCCTACAGACTTCATAGACGAGCTAAGCTGTGTTGAAACACGAGTAAATTTCTTCAAATCCCATCGAGGAATCTTGACGACAACGTAATCTAGTGACGGTTCGAAGCAAGCACATGTGACCTTGGTGACGGAGTTTTTGATCTCATTCAACGGGATGTTCAGACCCAGCTTTGCGGCGACGAAAGCAAGAGGATAACCTGTAGCTTTGGAGGCCAAGGCTGAGGATCTCGACAAACGTGCATTGACCTCAATGATGCAATATTCCTTCGAAAATGGATTCAAAGCATATTGTATATTACATTCACCCACAACACCAAGGTGACGAATGACGTTTACAGCTGTCGTTCTCAACATGTTGTAGTCTTCATCAGACAATGTTTGTGAAGGCGCCACAACAATAGAGTCTCCAGTATGGATTCCCAATGGGTCAAAGTTCTGCTTCTAGTAAGTCTCCACCTAAGACTATGACGCAGAATTGATCTTACCTCCATGTTACAGACTGTGATACAGTTGTCTTGACAATCTCTGACAACTTCGTATTCGATTTCCTTCCAACCTTTCATGCTTCTCTCAATCAGTACTTGCGGGCTTGCAGCAAATGCTTTGCTACATAACTCCTTCAGTTCGTCTTCGTTATCCGCGAAACCACTACCAAGACCACCAAGTGCAAAGGCTGCTCGCACAATAACTGGAAAACCAATGTCTTTCACAGCTACTAGAGCTTCAGGGATAGAAGACGCCGAGGCAGATTTGGCACATTTCTCTCCAATTTCTTCCATACTTCGAGCGAATAGTTCTCGGTCTTCGGTTGTGATGACGGTGCTAATTGGAGTACCAAGAACTTTAACACCAAGTTCCTCGAATTCATCCTTGAGCTCAATACCAACACCTAACGCTGTTTGACCACCAAACGTCACGTAGATAGCATCAGGTCTCTCATGTTTAATGACCTTCCTGACAAAATCCGCTGTGACTGGCAAAAAGTATACCTTATCTGCTAAACCCTTTGAAGTTTGAATGGTGGCAATGTTGGGATTTATCAGGACAGTATATATGCCTTCTTCTTTCAAAGCTTTTATGGCCTATTTGTGTCAGCTAGTCCTAATACACTACTAGGTCCCAGCATACCTGACTTCCAGAGTAATCGAACTCTCCAGCTTGACCAATACTTAACCCACCACTACCCAATATGAGTGCCTTGTTGACAGTCACACGCGGGTTTTTTGCAAGATTCTCTACATGTATACCTCCAGGGAAGGAAACAGGCTCGCTCAATGCCTTTACTGGATTATCTACACATTTCTGCATAGCGGTTATGAAGACATCAAAGAGAAATTCTGTATCCCTAGGTCCCGGTGTACTTTCAGGATGGAATTGTACACTGAATTGTGGTTTCGACTTGTGGTAGATTCCTTCGTTCGAGCCATCGTTGGCATTGACAAAAAGCTCCTCCCAGCCGTCCTTTAGGGACTTTGTATCAACAGCGTAACCGTGGTTCTGAGACGTAATGTAACATCGACCCGACAACAGATTCGTACATGGAATGTTGTGACCTCGATTACCAAACTTCATTTTTAGAGTTGTGGCACCAGTTGCTCTTGACAAGAGCTGATGACCAAGACAGATACCAAACACGGGCACCTTGTCGGCCTTGAGTGCCTTGGCAATATTACTGACTGTCACAGATAATGTTGCAGGATCTCCGGGACCGTTACTAATGAACAATCCATCGTATGGCTCGGTTTCAAGATTTGGAAAATCGTAGTCCCATGGCACGACCTTCATCTCCACACCTCTTTTAAGAAAGCATCTAATCTGATTGTACTTCATACCGACATCAATGCAAAGCACTCTTAGAGCTCGTCCTGTCTTGTCGGTGATGATTTTGGAGGTTTTTGGAGGTTTGTAAAGCTTTGGCTGTCGTATGGACACTAAATTAGGTAGCGTCAGCAAAAATCAAAACGCTGCGAGGACATTGATGACCACTCTACTGTCACGGACGTGCTGAGGGACTTACCATCTGCGACAAGGTTTCTCTCGTTCTGATCTTTCCAATCAATTTCCTCAAAGTGATCCCTCCAATTGCCAGTATCACTTGATCGTCGCAATATTGAATCAAGTCCATGCAAAACGCCCTCGGCCAAACCTTGTTTTGGAACTTGCTTCTGCAACAACAATCGTCCAAGCATGACACCTTGGGTTCGGATCTTCTTTGTTAGGGCTCTTGTATCGACTCCATAAATCGCAGGAACGTTTTGCTCCCTCAACCAAGTGCCTAGTGAACTGGTCGCAAGGTAGTGACTATAGTCTTCGCCAGAATAAGAGGACACAATGAGTCCGGCAACATGTATCTCATGTGATTCAAAGTGTGCTGGTAAAGTCTCTAATAATGGATCAATAGTTACTCGACTCGGAACACCTAGTTATTGTTAGTTTGAGTTGCTTGAACCACAACATTCAGACGGAAAGTATCGTACCATAGTTGCCCACTAGGGGAAATGTGATGACCAGTATTTGACCTCTGTATGAAGGGTCCGTAATGGACTCGGGATAACCCACCATTCCTACGATAGCGTTAGCAAACTTTAAGTTCTTAAAGTTAAAGACTCGGATTTTCTACCTGTTTGAAACACCATCTCTCCACTAACACTCTTCTGAGCGCCAAAACTCCAACCCTGATAGGAAGTCCCATCTTTGAGCTCAAGGGTCATCAGATCTCTCTCATCTTTATCCTTCTCGCCGTCTGTGACCTCATTCTTTGCTGTGACGGGTGGGTATGGCTTGTTTGCTGCTTGCACAGTAGAGATTGTAGTCTCTGGAGCCTCCGATAGCACAGATCCGGTACTGGGTGAGTTTGTGGACTTTAGTGATGAATTCTTGAGCTGGTGGGGTACCATTCGCGGGCTTTGGATCTCTGGGGTGGACATCCTGCCGGTTTTTGTAGAGCTTCAAGCTTCAGGATCTTTGTAGTGGAACCTAGGAAAAACTCGAAGCAAACTGAAAGCTCAATCGCTCCGGTCAGCTGCCAACAAGATTTGTGTATATGATGATTCAATTCGTACAAAAGATTGACATCCAGATTGGAGGATTAATGAGAATTGAAATTTTTATGAGTGAGTGAATGAATGAATGGGAGCGAGAGAGAGAGCGAGAAGGAAGAAGCAGAAACTGAAGAGCGACAAACTTTTTTTTCCTTCTCTTCCTCTTGCTTGGAACTCCTCTTTGCAATCATTGTCTCGCTTTCTTGCTTGCTTGCTTGCTTGCTTGCTTGCTTGCTTGCTTGCTTGCTTTCTTTCGATCGTCTGTTTTTTTCTTCTTTTTTCTTTTTTTGGTGAAATGCGGCAAGTACACGAGGAAGAGAGGGAGGGGTAGAACATTTCCTGATAAGTGCCGCATTCGTCTGCCGCAGCCAGTAAACGGATTATTGATTTTCCAGCAGTAATAAAATGCTGGGCTTATACTTCAGTAGGTATCTGCAGCTGAGAGGAGCTGTAATAATGCAGCAATGCAATGATTTACCAATCTAAATGTTAAATCGTGCAAATAGGTACTCAGCAGTAGACGAGAAATCAGCATCTGTATGTTGGTTTTGCCGTACATTCTTTCTCTTGATACTGAAAGTATGACCAGTCTCGCAATGTAGAAATACTCCTAATCGATCGTCAGTGTAAGGTATTGTTTGGTTCATGCGCATCGATGCATCATGAATGCATCCTGCACTTCACATTTTTGGATCCAGAAACGGTACGAGGCAAGAGGAAAAAATAACTTACTGCAAAATTGGGGAATACTGATTGGATTAACCTGTAATTGTTATTGTAAACTAAGAAAGATCAAAAAAATTGAGGCGAGTATAACTTAGCGCTATAGCCATCCCTAGATCTATAGAATTAAACAATTTCATCTAGGTATGTTATTGTTGATCCAAGATGCTATAGATCAATGGAAACATACTTAGGTATTCAACCCAGACAGGGAATACCTCCCATGAGCGAACAACAGGGACTAAGAAAGTAATATCTCTATTTTTGTTGCATAGAAACTAAACAATAAGAAGATAACGCCAAGCTTGAAGATGCACATTTTCGAAAACGACAACAGAGCATAAATACTGAAAAGGCTGAAAAAGACGTTGCGGACATGGAAAAATAGAAAATGTTGGAGAGAAGAGCGAGAGATAGAGAAACAACCGCATTATACCATAATTCTCCTAAGTCCTTCAGAACCACCAAGTAATCTCGCTCCTGTGATTGGACATGTAGCACCAACGTCCTCCTCAATCCAGCGATATATACATGGGTAGCAGAATACATACCCGGTCTGTATCGCGGCAGGATTTGTCATTTCGTTCTCACAAATTGGACATATCTTGGAATCTTCAGGCAATTCAACCAACTTTTTCTCCGCTTCTTTTCTTGCCTCTGCAGTAGGCGGGGCAGCAGGATAGGACGGTAAAGGTAGGTCGACTGAAGCTGAGGTTTTTGATGCTAGTTGTCTTGCAAAGTCTGATGCATACCACCATTCTAGAAACTTGAGAAAGAATATAGATGTCGGTAATAAGACTTTGAGGGAATCTAAAAGCTTAGGCAAAAGATAACGAGCAAAGATTCGGGGTGAAAAGAGGGTCCAGAACGATAAAGCTGGTAATAGACCTGCGCTGCGAGACTTGGAAGCTAGGAGTTCGTGGGCACGCTGACGAACATGTTAGCATAAGACAAGACAATATGTAGGGATTACATACATGATCAGACTCTGTCAGTCTTCGCATCCTTAGATGTATTAGATATTCAAACGGGGAATGGTAATGTGACTTGTTGAACAGATAGGCAAGGTTGAAGGCCAATGTCGAAAAGTAGTAAGCAGCATTAATGGTCGGGTATGCCTTGAGAAGCAGAAGCTTGAGTTTGTATATAATCTTTTCTCGCCTTGTTGCCTACAAATTCCCAGTCAGCTTAAAAGATTACTTGACACTGATAAAACCCATCAAATACTTACATTTTCACCCGGCTCATTTCTAGGTCTATAATTTGTTCCAAAAAGATTCGCAGCAGCACCACCTGCGTGTATCTCATACGCATCGTCCAACTTTCTCTTAAGATAAGGTATCCCAACCTATACACACACTCATCATTAGCCCACCTCACAAACACATCGTCTCCGACAAAAAATGACCAAGATCTTTTGAGATTCTTACCACAACAAACAACGACTTCCACACATCAAACTCCCTCAATTTTGTGCGCTCTCTCAATAAATCCGGCACGTTACTAGCCGTCCTCGACAGGTCATCCACTGCCAAGACTCGCTCCCTCTTCATTCCGTAAAAGTTCTCTGTAAAACTGCCGCCCCATGTCTTCAAATAATGCCGCTCCACCAGCAGCATAGTCACGCTGTAAACTTCATCGAATCGGTTGACGAGTCGTATCAAATATCGCGGATGTCGCTGCGCTATCACGGCTAAAAGGTATCGTATCGATGGTTCGATGAGGTCTCGTAGTTGTTGCTCGCTGATAATTTCTAAATTTTTTTGCCAAGTAGTTAGAAAAGGAAACAAGGAAGAAGAATCGTTACCAACGACAAAAAGACGGGTGGTAGGTTGGAAAGTAAGGACGAGAAAGGCGATCATTAAGGAGAAAGTTGTAAATCTTTTGTGTATACATAGATTTTCCTCTTCTTACCAAAAAGTGAAGGCTTGCTATCATCAATGCCGGAACTAACATCAGACATAAACTCCATGATGAGCGACAAGTACGACTGATGTGTCGATGGTGTATAACTTTAAAAATGGTTGATAGCTCTATGGTTTGCGTTTGTGAAGCATGATGTTTTTTGTTGTTTTGATGTGCTGTTCAACTATGCCTTGCTTCGCCATAACAAATCAACGCGAACGATATAAGCCGAGGTTGAGACACCTCCATCCAAATATAAAACGAAATAAAGGAGCAGAGCCCCTGTTATGCCATACATGCATAACATTACAACAGAAAAACACAAGCTCATTTAGTTATTCAATGGACAGATGACAAGCGCGGGCGCAAGGTAATAGACCATACGGAGCAGAGCTAGACTACATGATCACGTCCGTGTGTTTATTCGTCTAAAAGCAGATAAACCAAAGGACATATAAGCACTAACACAAAGTTCCAGAAATGAACGCCTCTAAAAGTATTTCCCCTTGCCCACGAAAAGTGAAAGATTTGAGACGCTAAAAAGCCATAAAGCAACAACAAGAATATCTGTGAAATATGTGAGAAATGTATATACCATTACTCCTTGTGCAATGCATAACCAGATGGAAGGTTGGAAGAGTATTAATCAAATATAAAAGATCTGTTGAGGGTGAACGGTAAAACATACACCAAAAGCCAGGCTGAAAATTAAGCTCTGTCGTCGCTCGTAGTAAATTCATTCTCCGCCCAATTCTCGCCTCCTTGTGCATCTGCATCAGGCTTAGACGCAACAATCATGCTCTTTCTCTTTCCCATCTGTAAGGTCTCGCTCTCCTCATCCAAGTCGTTATTTCCATCGCCTTCATCCTCAAGATTAAGCAGAGTCGTGTATCCAGAATCTAACTTTAGCTGTGTGATAAATCTTGATATGTCATTGAAGGTAGTCTTGTCATATATCGACATAGCAATATCAATACATTGACGCGCTTGTGTATACTTTTGTAGAACTATCCACGTCTCTGCAGCCAAAATGTGCCACATTGCTGCTTTACGCCGTCGACCACCCCATGAACCGCTACCAGCGCCCTTTTTGACGGAGTAGCATTCACCGACTCGTTGTGTAATCATGGCTCGGCCAACATCATATTTAGGTTTCAGTTCCAATGCTCTATTCGCCCACTTAGCAGCGAGTTCTGCACTACTGCCACCAGATATCCTAAGTAATTCAACAGCAACGAGAATGCATCTTAAAGCCGCGTAAAATGATGAACAACGAGTGACATAAGAATAGCAAGCAGATTCCAGATAGACATCTATCGTGTCTGCTCTTGTTTTAGCGGTTATAGACTGACCAAGAAGTAAGAGTGTTATGACGGTCATTTCCTGCACATCCATCAGATATTGAAGATTCCTGTGAGATAAGTAGCGCACTTACCTGAGCTCCGGCAAGGTGCATCCATGCCTTATCATTGTTGAAGTCCGTTCGGAGCGTATCATAAACATTATGAGCCAATTTCCAATCTCTAAGCATGAATGCGTAATCGGCCAGTTTACGCATTTGTCCTTCTGGAGACATGGGGTCGTATGAACTACTAGCTACATCATAATTACTGGTCGATGCCGCTGTTGTTGCAGCACGAGTTGTACCTCCTAAGAAACGCCTCGAGAATGACATGACTCGGCCACTCAAACCTTTTCTCCGAGATAAAACTTGGTCGTTCCATGTCGCTATGTTACGTTCCATAAATGGTATGACACTCTGAGCAACCATCTCTCGAATCATGGTTCTCAAAGCACTTTCGTCAGAGCCAGTGATGTATCGTGCCGTTTGATCCTCGTCATCATACTCAGTGTCTACATAGATCAGAATGTAGTTCTAAACATGGGAAACAATATTCGTACCTTGCTTACGTATTTCTACGAGCTCCTCTCTAGCAGTGAGCCATTGGCATGTAGGCACAGCTACAGCATCTTCATCTGACATGACACACATCGCAGATCTTAGTCGTATCAGATGACAATGCAGTCCAAAATGGCGCTTCATCTGCTCAAATAGAGATGTCGACCTGGGTATGTTTAGCTTTACCTTTACAGTTTCAAGTGTGTCTTCTTACTTTACTATATCATCCTTATCTTCATCATGTACCAGAACATAGTACCTCAAATACTCCTTATTCACATAACCAGGTATAACCATCTCATTACCAGACTTGTAGAGTTTCCGCAGCGTCTCTATCGGAGCGGGATTTCGGGAAGATATAGCAATTAGACAAGCTACCGGGTGTGAAAAAGTTTCATGGGTCGACAGCGGAAGACCAGATAATAGACGTCTAAGATAAAGGAGGTAAAAAGCCGACTCTGATTGATCATCTTTTGATGGTAATGTTTTGTTGCTGAGTTCCTCTGCGTGGTCTAAATGAAGGTTCATGAGCTCTTCAACAGCATCAACATCACCACCGAAGTAAGGTGCATCCTCTGACTTCCGTACTCCATCTGGTTGTGTAGTAGTCGGACTTCGTGGGGCTTCAGATACTTCAGACAGACTTGTAAATCGGACACCAAAGTCATCAAAGGGTACGCTCGATCCCTGAGAGTCGCGGACAGTGATGCGACCCTCGATCTTCTCTCCATAGGGTCGTAAGAGCTGCAGGATGTTCGAAAATCCCTTCTCCTTTACAATCTCCTTCGTGTCGTCTGAAACGTGAACCGCAATGTGTGGTACAAAAGCATGATGTATAACAGCCTTAATATCATCCACTGCGTCCTTAGGTAAGCTGATCGATGTACCGGCGAACAATGATGATAGGGATACGGCAGAGCTGTTGGCCGTTCCTGTGCTTGAAGATCTGAGGCTGTAAACTGTCGACGCTGAACGGGGAATAGTAACTTTGGGTCGCAGTCTACTTGTTAGATCCTCAAGAGGATTCATGGCAGCTCACAGTGACCTTACAGGACCTTCCTTCTGCCCCTATGGAGAACTATGATTTCCTCACGAATAGCAGGCGCTGTTTTCCGTTTCAGTGAGACCGGTACCAGTAGACATGTATATGCTTCGGGGTAAAGAAGATCGGGGACAGTTATCTGGTGGCTATTGTGGATAGTCAGTGCCGTTCTTTTGCTAGAACATAAGATTATTGCTGATCAAGGTACCATGTGTCAGTGCATGGGACGAATGCGTTTCACAGGTGAATTTGAGCTATCAGCCACCATTTCTCGTAGGGCTGGCTAGTGGTGTTCTGGGCAGGTGCATGATCCTGTCTCTGTTTCTCGTGTTCTTCTTCTTCTTCTTTTTTTTTTTCCCTTCGTCTGAAGAGGACGGGATGGAATGGATGAATGGAGGCGAATTGTCCAATCAATCAATCAAATGTTGCGTCTCGTCGAACTTTGCTTCTTTCTCTTCCAATAGCTTGACTCAAATGTGCCGATGTCACCATAACTCCATCTCAAATGACTTTTGATCACACTACTTAATAATGTACCCGTGTATTGATGAGTTGTGATTGATTGACAGATATTGAAACAGCAGTGGAAGAGGGAGGATAGAGAGTCATTCGATACCATCGATAATTTCATGTTGCGCAAATGTTTTTGACACTTCGTCATCATTGCAGCTTAATATCGAGACTCAGTACCTCTGCCTCCTCGTCCAAATTATCATTGGCAAACTCATCATCCAAAGCATCTGAGTCACAGAGATCAGTCAGACTATTTGCCAGCAAGAGCTCTCCAGTCCGCGTGCGTAGTCATTCATATTCCTCCTATATGGGTTCAAAACACACACTCGACCAAGAGCATACTACACAAGAACTACAGTCTTCGAAAAGACAGAGACTACAGCAACAGCAGCGAGCATATTCACAGTTCACCATACCGTGGACAACCCAAAAAGTGGAAATGGTGCCTACGATCGAGCTCACTGAGCAAGAGGAAAAAGTGCGTTCTTTGTTGGTAGATGTCGCTGAGGACATAGACAAACATCCATCAAGTACTTCCGCTGCAGACCAAGATTCGAAACTGGTGTTGAGATTCACGGGAGGATGGGTCCGTGATAAGCTATTGAACAAGCCCAGCAACGACCTTGATGTTGGAATCAATAAAATGACTGGCTTTGAATTTGCGTCTCATATGACCAAATTCCTGGAGGATAACATTGAAAAATATGACATTCCTTCAAGGAGCATTCATAAGATTGAAGTCAATCCTGAAAAATCCAAGCATTTGGAAACAGCCACAACTAAAATCATGGACCTTGATCTCGATTTCGTCAATCTCAGGAACGAGACATATACGGAGGAGAGTCGAATTCCACAGATGGTATACACTTCGATATAGACGTAAAGGACCACCTATCAGTGCTAAGTTGGACGATAGGAATTTGGTACACCTTATGAAGATGCCATGAGGAGGGATGCTACTATCAATGCGTTGTTCTACAACCTGCATACCCAAGAGGTAGAAGATTTCACAGAATTAGGCCTTGCAGATATGGAGGCGGGCCTGATAAGAACACCTCTGGAACCTTTTGAAACTTTCAAGGACGACCCGTTGCGTGTGCTACGTCTGGTCAGATTTGCGTCAAGATTGCAGTTTCGAATAGTGGATGAAGTGCGACAAGCGATGAAAAACGATGAGATTAAGGTAGCAGAAGTCATGACCATATAAATAATCACATATTGACAAGTAACAGCAAGCTCTACGAGATAAGATCAGTCGAGAACGTGTCGGGGTGGAATTGGAAAAGATGATACTAGGTACTCTTCTTGCAGGCTGATGTGGTTGGGGTTAGAACTGATTGGCCTTTCAGGACCTCATCCATACGATTCTCTACTCTTGATACACGAACTAGAACTTTTTGATTGTGTCTTTACGCCTCTAACGACATCTGCGAGCCTGGCAAACGATCGAGTATCGCTACTTTTACCTGCCATCAACATAGCAAGATATATTTTTACAGAGACCAATGAAACACACATGCATATCTCTAAACTGATCTCTGATGATAAGGACAGATACATCAGATGGATCCTCGCAGCACTATCGCCATGGGAAGGGCGGGCTGTTGTTGAGAAGAAGAAGACATTACAGGCTGCAACAGTAGCAGCGAGGGATGGACTTAAATCAAGAACTAAAGATTGCGACATCATCTCTCATTCATATAATCATGCAAACGAGATTCACAAGCTAGTAGAGGAGAACTCGAGCGATAAACTCAGTGAGTTATCAAGATTGACGCTAGGTATATTTGACATTCATTGCCTATTTCTTGACTCGGCTAAGGTATTCAACCAACAGGTACGACGATCCGAAAATTGGGCGCTGAATGGCGACTACAAGTGTTTACAAGCTTGCTACTAAACCTTCTGCCTCACTGGTCAACGGAAGTCGGTGTACTCAGTATGTCATGGTTCCGACAGTGGATTAACCAAACTAATATCAGAACAGATGATGACTCCAGGTTAATCTTGGAAAGATATGAGACACTCCTGAAATTGATAGCTAGTCATGACCTGGAAGATGCATGGAATTTTAAGCCATTGATCAATGTTCGTACAGTCGTATCAGTGTTGATTTCAGGTCTGACTAATATTCTCTCGTGTGTATAGGGCAATGAGATGTCAAAACTAATGGAGAAGAAGAGCGGAACCTGGATGAAGTCGGCATTGGATGATGTGATGGCCTGGCAATTGGAACATCCAGCAGGATCCAAAGAAGATGCTGTTGAGTATATGAAATCTCAAGCGCACAAGTATCAAACTTGAGCATACAGTTACAAAATCACATGTTGTTTAAACATCTGACTTCTAACACAACTTTGGGGTTATCAACCTTACCAATGTAATCTTTTCATCTAAAATATAGATCGAAATGCGCCAAACTGATGGGGGTAGCTCCTTAGCTTTCAGTGTTATTTTAAATGTGGAATCTCGACCAAGGCCTTTTGTTTAAGAAATGAATGTGTCCATAGTACAGAGTATATACGACTACATACTTAGTATTTTACATCTTACACATAATCATTGTGTATCATACACGTTACTCCTACTTCCACATCATTGTGTGTGGCTATTCCAGTTCTTGATTACCGTTCTTTGTAATCTTTGTTCCATCACAAATATAGCATGATCTTTTCCTGTCACGCCAAGTTTGACATGGATCTATCATACAAACTCTTTCCCATGTAGATCCATTCAGCTTATCATTTCCTATTGACGCAGGCTTGACGGCTCCAACTTCCAATTTGCTACTAAGTCAAACAGAGCGGACGCTGTTAAACGAGAGGAACAGAAAAAAAACTTGTTTCTTTTAAGTCTAGTCTTGATATTGCATATTGAACAACCCCACCATTCGTATGGAAGACAGACCTTAGCTTTTGTCTTGATCTTAAAGGTCTGAGTAATTCAAAAGGACCCTTTAAAAGAGTCGCAACGTGCCCCGCCTGTCAAAAATTCTAATTCCTCCTTCTTTCAAAACATCCAGCATCAAGTTACTAAGTAAACATAATCATACAATCTATACAAAACAATAATAACAACAAAAGACCTTCTTTCACTCCCGGCTCTACAGTTTATAAATAAAATCAATCTTTTCTAAAATGAGTAAAGCGACCTTTCTCAAAATTTGTTCTCCATTCTGCCTCCTCAAAATTGGATCCACAAAGTCTTGAAGGGAAACGAACTTTGGCTAATATCAGAAAAACCGCGTCGCTTTCTTTTTAGTTGCTCAAATTCAAATCGTTAACTACTGTGGTGCCGACTGCGGATGTGGTGATAACTGCAGCTGCAAGGACTGCCCAAAGGTAAGCTTCCTTTCTTGAGAAGAAGGAGGAAAATTCTCTCGACCTTGTTATTCTCAACTTCTGTCTGAATCAGTCTCCTTCTTTTTGAATTGATCCCTGCTCTGACATGTCACTAATATTTGGTTTGTGGTCTAGCACTCTCCTAAATAAATGATGTATATCAACGTCTCCCTTTCTTTTCCAAAGAAGGAGAAGATGTAGGGAATGTCGGCGATAGTAGCGGAGAAATAGCAAACAAGTGGGGATATATATCTTTTGTATTGTCATATCTTGTTGCCTGTATAGTTTTTTTTTGGCAGGGAGATAGATGCATGAAGAAATGTTTTTACCTTTTTTTGTTCTTCTCTCTTCAATTTTCTGGTTCCACAAGACTGGGGATGGTCGATCATCAAGTAGTATTCTTCAGCGCCTGCGCCCTTGTATTTACGTTTGGGTGAAGGAATTAATAGATATATCAATGTCAACAATCATGCTGAAGCAATAAAAAGATGATTTGTCTGTCTGGCAGTCAATTCCGTCTAGCATAAAAACATTGCTACATTGCGAGTTTTTTTTCAAAAAATGTTCATATTAGAGATGTACATGTTCATGTGAACGGAAGAATCGAATGTATATGATTTACTTGGCTTTTAAAGTAATCAAAAAAATTCGATGATAGTTAAAAGTGATACAGTTTTAACAGGTAAAGTAATCCCGTACATGTCATGTTACACAAGATCGGTACATTCATAGCCAACACTAAATCACCCTCGGACTAACTCAAAATCACTCCGCATTTCATGCCAGCCAGTAGGTAGGAACGAAGATAGTGCAGAGTTGTAAAAGTTGTTTGACTAAGAACATAACGCCAGGAAATATGAAGCTTAAAATCACAATCACATTCACAAAATAGAAATATGCTCTCCCTTGATATAATGCTGTGATTATCATTTTTTAGAACTCACTGCTCTGGAAAAGGAAAGCACAAAATGTTCAGATCCAGCTTTCACACCTGGTGATATCGCAAGACGTGACGATTGTACTCTGTAGCAAGAACAAGAGGAGGAGGAAGAAGAAGACCTTTTTCTAAATTGCTGGTTGAAATTCAATGTCGTTGATCCCGTTTTGTGGTAAATAAAACATGTCCTAAACATCGAGCGGTCCTAGCAAGAAGCAGAAGAAACTCATATTATGACATAATCTTAAGTATTTGACTAGGATGCCATATAATCCATCGCAGTACCGATAGCTTTCATCACCTTTCTTCCGGCTGTCTTCGCCATTCCAACTGCCACCGTATCATTATCTTCATGTTCCTCATCCTCCTTCTCTTCTTCCTCTCTCTTCAACAAAAACCCCGTATCCATCACCACAGCACTAGAATGCCACCCACCAAAACTCGCATCAATCACATATTTGTCCTTATACCCACTTGTGTCGTTACCACTCTTCCCCCAATTGAATAAACTGGTGTTTTCTTGCGTAAACCTAACTTTTACTGGTTCATCTACGTTCTCTCTTCGAGATAATCTAGTCGGGTTAGCAAAACCTAGGTTTCCAAGTCCAAGTCCTCCATTGTTTGCTCCCCAGACAAGGAGATGACCACTATCAGTTATTGCACCATGGTGCCAGTCGCCTTGTGTGCATTTCACAATACCTCGGTTTTGTAATGAGGGAACAATGGTAGGAGCTGTAGTAGATGTCGTCTCATTGGATCCCATAAGGACAACACCCAATGATGGAGACGAATAAGCTATGAAGGATTTAAAATGTGCGGTTATGTGGGAGATGACTGGGGTGTTTTTTGGTGACTGTTCAGGATTGGTATACTGGTTGTTTGAAACGGAGGTGGACATGGCCGGGGGCATGATATTATGCATGATATACTCAGGCTGACGAAGCAAATGATCCAAATTACAGTATTCGGGAAGATGCTGCCAGTGGTAGGTAGATGATAGAGGCTCTGAAGGATCTGTAAAGGCGGAAGAAGGAATATCATGTTTGTAGATTTGTCCAGAGACAGTAAGGGCGATAAGGAAATTATCGCCAGCAGCAATCATAGAAAATGGATCGGAATGTATGAACGAGTAAGAAAGCTCAAACATATGATAGTTTATAATGCTCTCTGTGTAAGGCATATCCACCTCTAGTCCCTGGTAAGAATCTTCATAGATGATAGTCTCAGGAGGTGAAAGATGAGGTGTTCGTTCTGACCAGATGAAAACTCGATGGTCATGGCGAAGAATACTGGAAAAGTGCCAACCGGCTGATATTTGTTTGACGCCAGATTTTGTGTTTGACGACGATGTTTTTGGCAATTCGGTGTCTCTTGTTAACGAAGAGAACGGAGAGAGTGCAGTATTGGGATCGTCATCGTGGATGATCCGCTTGAAGTCCTGCCATGTATGCCATTCCCAGACTTCGCCATTTGACGTAAGAGCTAGACCATGCATCCTTCCACATGACAATGTGCGGATTGGATGTTTAGTTGGTATGAGTAATCGATCTGGGGATTCATGATATCCCTGTATGGATGTTTGATTCAACTATCATAAATACAATCTAACATCAGTATGAGATTTCGAATATCCAATTTTCAAGCCTTCGATATCACGGACTATATATATGGGGGAAAAAAAGGCAGTACATACTCTGCCCCACACCAACACATATCCATCATTTGTGATTGCATGGAATCCCCATCCTCCAGCAATCACCTCCACAATACGTCCCCAAAATCCACCATAAGTAGTCAGGCGTTCAGGCTTCACAGTGTCAGGATGAATACGAGACTGCCATCTCTTGCCTTCCAAGTTCAATCCCAAAATTGTCTGATCCGCGCCCCAGACGTATATGTCAGCTCTGGACATGCCCGCATACAACTTCCGCCAGCCAATAGTACGCGCCGTGGGAACATTATAGTTAAAGTCCTGTCGAAGTTTTCGCGCCCAGAATAATTCATCGCGAGCGATAAAGGCAAATCTCTTACATGTTTGGGTGACCGCGGTGAGAGAGGGGAGATCGAGATAGGGTAGGAAAATTTCGTAAACGATAAGTTCTGTAGGTAGGAGATTGAAGGAAGCACGAGATTGTGCTGGCAGACTCGCAGAAGTAGTCATCTTTCAACTCCCTGCTTTGTTTTTCTCCTGCTTAAATGGCGTACAAAATTTTGGCTTTATCCAATATTCAGGCCAGTCAAGTCACTCTGTTCTTGATAAAGTGCAGCCACTGTTCGACGGCTGGAATGGAAAGGTTTCGCATGTCAACTGGTTGACTGAATATTCTGGTCATCCATTCAGCGAAGTCTTACGCGTGTCATGAATATGAAGCTATTCTGGCTGCCTGGGGTTGCTGTCATGAACAAAGTGGAACGACTTGCACGTGTGCAACATGCGACAGATGTGATGTGTCACTGCTGTTGGTGGGGGGG
>Ga0160427_10000549_pt1 | contig 22454 bp, 28 predicted proteins | sample SolpanmetagenomL_FD_108194 | JGI IMG/M metagenome (GOLD analysis project Ga0160427, IMG submission 108194) | Solar panel surface microbial communities from Lawrence Berkeley National Laboratory, California, USA - L | ecosystem: Engineered > Built environment > Solar panel > Unclassified ...
AACTCTCCCTATGGCCAGTATCCTGCTCAGCAGACTACACAACCATCAAACTTTATGCCTAATGCGTCTTGTGGTAGCTCGAACGGCACGACGCCACAGCAGCAACAGCAACAACAACAACAACAGCAGCAGCAACAGCAATACGCAACCGCGGGACGAGGGCAACAACAATACATGCAACAAACGCCGCAGAACTATAATCAAAACGCATACGGCAATCAAAACGCATACGCAAGCTTGTCGAACAGATATGCTCCAGGTGCTCAGTACGGATCGCCTCAAGCCGGCCAAGCGACTGTTCCTTCAAACTATCAACAACAAGCTGCCTACGGCACTGGCTCTCCTTATGCTGCCAATCAGCAGGTTCCCGTCCAGCAAGCACAACAAGTTCAACCACGTGGCGCTCCATATTATCAGGGCCAGCAAGCACAACAAGGCCAATATCCTGCCCCTCCTGGACACTCCTCTCCTGCACAGTGAGTTGATCTTGTGGATGATGAATGTATGGGACGAAGCTAACAAGCAAAGTAGACCGCTAAGACACATGGGATCAGCACCACGACTTAAAACCTCTCTTGGACCTGACGTACCACCTGAACCAATGACCCAGCAAAGTGTAGCAGGCGACTCATGATATCCTTATCAAACAACGCCTCGGCTCTTGGGTCCTATCTCGAAGCGTCACATATACGCCAGCCTGAGGATGTGGTTGAGCTCTCCCCTGGACAACTTCGATAACCGATCGTGTACATAATTTCTCTTCTCTTCTCTTTCCTTTTTCACCAACACTGTACTTTTTGCAAATAGACGAAGGATGGATTGGGCCATCTCCACTAGCATGCATGGGAGGGACACTTCTACAGCACTCCAGTGGGTGTGGACTTTCATGTATGAATATTCAGTAACGTCTTGGAATTGTAGAGTTCCATCTCAGTTGAACGACTCGAAGGACAATGATTTTCAGCGATTTGCTTCCGTTTATGCTTGCTACTGTGTCTTCATCGCTCGAGCTGTGCATAGCAAAGCGTTCCGCGACTTGTACAACCAGCCCATCGTTTCGAACAATCGACTCTCCACCAATCCCTTCCGTCGTATCTCTTTCTCCTCCTGCGCCGCCCATCTGTGATTGTTTTATCGTACGAGGTATTCGACCTGTGAAGATGATGTGTTAGCGTTTCGATCATGAGCCGATCATGTCCTGGCCTTTTTCCTAGTTGTATCGTGCTGTGCCGTGCCGTATCTCCCGATCACTCCTTCCTGGCCGATTCTGATTGATGGTTCCTGCGACCTTTCCACTGCGATTTCTCATCCTAATCCCCGTCCCTCAGTCTTTTTCCCTCAAACCGTGACCAGCGCTCCTCTTCTTCTCAGCCCATCACCTCCCCGATCCCATCTCTTGCTCAGATCCCGCCTCTTCCCCCACTTCCACCTCTCCCATGCCTCCCACAGCATCCACCTCTCCCACCTCTCCACCACTTCCTCTTTCCATCTCTTCCTTCCATCTCTTCCTCCCACATCATACGTATAGATAGAGCAGCAAGCATACCTTCCAAGGATTATTAACCTCAAAGCCCTTCGGCGCCTCAACCTTATCCGTCTGTCCTCGCAAATATCCAGTCAAGCGTCGGTCGCGCTCCATCATGCATTGGTCCCAGTACCCGACGCCCCAGCGGTGTCGCTTGCCGCCGTTGTTGGCGTAGCGTAGTTGGCCGAGCCCGACGCCGGAGACGACGAACATCTAGATGGGAGGAAGGGTGTTAGTGTTGTTCTTGTGTTGGAGGTTGGGGTGAATGAGATGGGGTGGCGGAGTGGTGGTCGGGAGGGTTGCGGGTGTGGTTGATGCGTGGGTGATGGGTCGCGCTTGGTGAGATTGGAGTAGTAGGCGAGGTGTGAATAGTTGCGGCTTCAAGTGCGTCGTAGTGGTTGCGGTCGATGCTGGTAGCCGGACATGGATGTCGTGGGTTGCGGAAGGAGAGGTCTTACAGTTATACAGACTCCATAAGGGAGGAGAGCCTCGAAAGGGACAGGCATGATGATGAGTTGTGCAGTATTGATTCGCAGCCCAATCGCAATCTCCAATGTCTCGCTCGAAGACAGGACCTCGCTGTCGATCGCTAGGGCCACGATAACCCTTATTACTCATCTTCCACCCTCACCTCCTTGAGTTGTCAGCTCTGTGTAACGCAGACCGCTTTCCACGACCACAACGACCTCTTGACCTCAAATAGACCTCAAACACCGTGTCGCATCATCTCGAAGTACGACAGAAAATACCTCACCCGCCGAAAAGCGCGTCATTATAGCTGGACCACGACTTGAAACACCTCGCTTACACGTTTCGACGCGACAGCTGAAACACCAAGAGTCATAACGGCAACAAATAGATCGGCCTTTTGGAGTCTAGCAGTACCTTCGCCAATTGTCTGCAGATGCCAGTGAAAGCTCTGGGCTCAACCTATTGTATGCTTCATTAGCTCTCCTTCAGCTGAAGGCCGAGGAGCTGGACCTCTGAATATCAGCACAGCAAAGCGTCAGAGAGGGATATAAACATCGACAAGATTGAGTCTATGGCTGCAGTGCTGACGCGCGTCTTGGCGCCAGCGCGAAACAGATTTCTACGGCAATCCACCTCTTCCAACACGAATACTGGCAATGTCAACACCAAAGGATTCGAGCACAATGCGCAAGCTCAGGACGTAACTATGGCAGATGTTGTGGAAGAAAATAATGAGGATGAGGCGCAAGAGGAGATGGCATGTGATGAGGAGGATTCAAGTGCAGATGCTGATGGAGGACCGGATGAGGAAACCACACCACCGATGCCATTGCCAGACGCTGCGGAGGACGATGATGAATATGAGGAGGAGGAAGAGGTCGCACAGAAGGCACGCAGACGGAGCGGCAGAGGGAAGAGGCAGAAAAGAAGTGCATCCCTAGAGGATGATATTGATGTGGAAGTGGATGAAGACGCAGATTCGGATACAGAAGCAGAGGAAGGGGAGTTACAGCTTGACGACGAAAGTGAGGCCAACGATGAGGACGCGGTGGAAACTGAGCCTCATAACCCGAATCTTTGCGTATTCTGCGGCCAATCTGAGGAGAACGATCCGAGTGAGGACTTTGAAGAATATCTAGCATGTGCTGTTTGTGGTGATAATGGTATGCTTGAAAGCAGCGTGCGCGGTTTTGTGTATGCTGACAAGTCTGTAGCGCATCAATCATGTGCCAGGGATGAGAAAACACTTCAAAACGACCAAGGTCAGCCCAAACGAGTCCGATTTCTAACACAGCAATATATACCTAATACTTCTACATCAGAAACCGCATCATGGAAATGTCCAGACTGCGTCGAACAAGGCGTCGAAAAGGTGACAACAGCCGAACGAGCACGTCGAAGATCATCATCGAAACTCACCCGCGAGCTCGAACCCGTAATGAAAGATGGCGCACATACTGTATTCACCAATGTAGTCTTCGAAGATGACGTCAATGGCTCCAGATCGCTGCGAAAACGAAAAGCATCAACTGCATCGACAGAAGACAGACCACATCTTAGGCGCAAACGCCGAAGACGCGAGGTAAGCGAGACTATACTTGAGGAACAGGAAGGTGGCGAACAGCAGGGCGCAGAGCAGGGCAGGCCATCAAGACTGAGACAGCAACGAAAGTCGACTGGATCAACCTTTAGAATTGTACAAAAGGATGACGATCACTTCATTGTCGCTTTTGGGCTAAGAGCAAATATGCAAGATCTGGAGCACGAATGGAAAAAGGCAAGACGAAGGGAACGTGATCGAGCACGGAGGGCACGACAAGCACAGGTGGTTGTGACGCAAGAGCCCGACGTTCCTCACTTTCCTAGCATCTCCCTGAAGTTCACAGTCCCCTCATTTCCTTCTCACGATCGAGAGGGAGAAGAAGCCAAAAAGCTATATGGTGGTATTCTGTCAGAAGCTGAAGCAGACACTACACGGACCTTTCCGCAATCGACAGACAGGAAGAAGTTTGAGGATGCACGACAAAAAGCAGAAGAGGAGTGGAAGAAGAAAATTGAAGCAGCAAGAGCGGCTGATCCGATCAGGCCAGCTCCGAAAGTCTCGGGTCCTCCGAGCAGGATCAAGTGCATCAACTTTGGCAAGTTTGAGGTCGATACATGGCATGCTGCACCGTATCCGGAAGAGTACAGCCGTAATCGTGTTTTGTACATTTGCGAATTCTGCTTAAAGTATATGAGCTCTGATTTTGTGGCTTGGCGTCACAAGGTAAGCACGATACTGGAAAGGTACATTTCGGGAAAGAGCTGACATTTCATGATAGCTCAAATGCCCAGCAAAGCATCCTCCGGGCGACGAAATCTATCGCGACGGCAATTTTTCATTCTTCGAGGTCGACGGTCGCAAGAATCCGGTATACTGTCAGAACCTATGTCTTCTTGCAAAGCTGTTCCTAGGTAGTAAGACACTGTACTACGACGTCGAGCCTTTTCTGTTCTACGTCATGACCGAGCATGACGAATATGGCGAGCACTTTGTTGGCTATTTCTCGAAAGAGAAAAGACCGAGCAGTCTGAACAATGTCTCCTGTATCCTCGTCCTGCCAGTCCATCAAAGGCGAGGTTTCGGTCATATGCTAATCGAATTCTCCTACTTGCTCACCAAAGTTGAACAGAAAACAGGCAGTCCAGAGAAACCACTTAGTGATATGGGTCTGGTGTCATATCGCAGCTATTGGCGTCTGATTCTGTGCAAGGAGCTTCTTGCTCTGCATGCTGAGAAGACACCAATAAGTATCACAGAGCTGTCGTCGAAGACGGGTATGACTGCTGACGACATTGTTTGTGGTCTCGAGGGTCTCCGTGCTTTGGTGCGAGACCCAGTAACCAAAACCTATGCTCTCCGTCTGGACCTACCGTACTATCGCCAGTACATAGATAACTACGAGGGCAAAGGCTATACCAAGATCAATCCCGATGCGCTTGTATGGGTGCCTTATGTCATGGGTAGAGACAACATGCATTACGAGAACGCGCCTCAGCTCACCACGGTCAAGCAACGAGAAGATCCAGAAGACACCGCTACCGCGTTTGAAGAAGCAGGACCACTAGAAGAAGGTGTGCAGCAATCACAAGGATTCGATCAAGCAGAAGCGGATGCCATTGCTGCTGAGAACACTACAACAGATCCAACTGGTGGCGCAGTGCTCGATGATGGACCCCCAATCGACCCGGCTCTTCTTGCACTCGACTCAGCCTCTACCACCATGCCAATTCCACTACCAAATACCATCGATCAACAACATAATATGCCCGAATCAATCATCCACCCCTTTCCCTCTCTCGACCTCGAAACTCCCTCAAAACCCCGCTCGCCCCCAAAACACATCGCACCCAACACCCCAGCCCTTCCCAACGAGCGAACAGACTCACCTATCCCACCTACCCGCTACGAAGTATTTCCACCTCTGCCTGGCATGGGCCCAAAGAAGAAATCAGGTCGCCCGCTCGGTCGTGGCGCAAGAGCACGACTGGCAGCTGGACTTGGCGTGGCAACACCTGTCAGGAGAGGGGGTAGTACTAGGGGATCGCCTGCGCCGAGCCATCAGACGCCGCTTGTCAATGGGCATGGTGGAGCAAATGGAAATGGCAGCATTACGGTGAGGAGGACGAGGAGTTCATTGGCGGAGGGAGAGATGTCGACGCAGAAGAAGACGCTGAGGAGAGGGCGGAGTATGCTTGCTGCTGATGTGAATGGTAGAGAAGCTGAGGAGGAGGAGGGTAATCAGAAAGATGAGAGTGCTGACGCTGAGGTGAATAATGATGATGTGGAAATGGGTGATGATGGAAACGAAGAAAGTGATGATCTTGATGCTGAAGGCGAGCCGGATGTGGAGATGGAGATGGAAGAATGACGAATGTATGTACAATGGAAGGACGGCATAAACGGATCGGTAAGGGCAGGAGGAAGGAAGGGCGGGAATTGAAAAGAATGGGCTTTTCACACGTTGTACTATACCCACCACATTTGGTTTTTCTCTTCTTTCTCTTCTCGTACGTACGTCGTTGAATGACTAGATGGTGCTTCTCCCTTGCTTGTGAATGAAGGACATCCGTGGCGAATTAACAATTCTTCTTTCGTTTTCTCGCTAAGTCTCTGACTGGGCGAATACTGTAGTATTGGTGATGTAACCACGCAAGACATGCTTTGAATCACTCCCCCTCTTCCAGCTACCTTACAAAATATCAACACCAACACCACAAACAACCACCCTCTCCACCTGTCTTTCCCTCTCTCCCTCCTCATTTCCAGCACCACGCACAACATCCATATCCGCAACATCCGCCAACGCAGTATACAAATTCCTGCCTCTCTTCACCTCCAACCCGTCGATTCCTTCGCTTGCTGTGTCGAAGCTGATATGCCACGTTCGGATACGCTGGTCGTTACTTGCTGTGATGAGTTCTAGTGAGAGCATAGTTCCCTGCCGTTTTGAGGATTTCATGATGACGGCTCTGAGGGCGGCGGTGTGGGCGCGGGGGATGAGGAGGGTTGATGTTGTGGGAGTAGTTGAGGTGTGGTTGGGCGGAGGAGAAGAAGAGGAGAAGCGCGTGAATGCCAATGCATCGTCGTCGCCGCCTGTGATCAGGAGATACTCCTCTGAGTCTGAAGATGAGGAGAGCGAGATAAGTTGCGTGCATGTTATAGCGTTTTGATGTATTTTGGATGTGTGATGAGGTCGTGCTGTGGGTTTGGGAGTAACGGCGGTAATGTCTAGATCCATGCTCCAGAATGAAATGCGGCCGTCTGTGCTTGCTGTGAGTAGTGGGAAGTCATGGTTTAGGCTGGAGTTGGAGATGGAGCTTTGGGAGTTGAGATGGATCACTTGTGTTAGACAGCAGGTTGTGTGGCGGCCGTCTTGGAGGAGCTGCCATTGTGGGGTTCGTGGTGAGCTGGAGTAGAAGTATACCTGGGTTCGATTGGTGTTAGTAGGACATTGTTACTTTGAGGCAGGAGTGTGATGGATGGCTTACCCGTAGTGTTGAATCAGATAGCACAATAGTGATGATGAACTTTGCATCAAACCCATTCTCCGTCTCATCAACGACTCGAGTAACATCAAAACCCATGATCCTGAGGTCAGGAAGCTCACTCGCAGGTGGCATTGCGGATTCACAAGCGATGCCAATCTGCACAAACGGAACCTCTCTGACTCTCCACACGAAAAACTCTTCACAGCCTGCACTGCTGAACAGATATTGTCCATCGCTTGACCACTGTATCTGTTGGAGTCCTGTGTTGTGCTTACTGACAATACTGATACAGTTCATTTCAGGTTCGACAGCTTCTGCGGACGAGGTAAAAGTGAACAGTCGGATATCCGTATCTTCGGCTCCAGTAGCAATAATGATATCGTTATCTGTTATGTTTTCATCACGGAGACGTGGTCTGACAGCCATAGCCTTGACTTCTCGACCGTGACCGCCTCTTTTGATCCAGCGTCTACGCGTGTTGTCGTGAGAGAACATACAAAGCACGGCAGCTCTTGTCCATAGAAACTCGCCTATCGTGCTCGCGTCTTGTAATGTGGCCGGATTGAACGCCCAGACACGATGAGCGCCACCGCAGTCGATGCGCATGACCTCGTTATGTTCTGTTTCGTCGTAGACTAGGAAGTCTTTGCTGTGGAAGCCGTAGAAGATGAGATGGGGTTGCGAGTCGTCCGTAAAGTAAAAACCCTCGATGTTGGGGCCAAAGGGTAGCACTGTTCGGTGAACAAGCAACGGGTCCGAGGTCCCTGTGTAGCTGTGGATAGCGTAGCTGGAGGCCCGACCAGTGGTCAAAAGATAGCCGCTATCTTCTTCTGGAGATTTGGCGTCACGTTCCCACTTTAGTGATGTTACTGCGTCTGTGTGATGTCCCGCATAGCTAACCAGCTTCATGACTTCGTCTATAATATAGCATGCCACGTAGCCATTGCGCGAGCCTAGGAAGAGAAGTTGTTTCTTTGGATTGAGTTGCTGGAAAAGCATGCTACTGATTACCATATCTTCTGGCAATTCCAGCTCGATTGAGGTCAATGGAACATCTTCATCTGAACGGTCGACCAGTGCCCGACTCGACAGTCTGAAGAGGTTGGCCTTTGCGTGACCGAGTCGAGAGACTACAAGGACGATGTCTTCGTCGAGATCACTATCCGGGGACATGCTAGCCCGGACAGATTGCAAGAACAGACCGCCGACTTTACTGGAGACATTGAGGAGAGGCTTCGCATGCAAACTTCCTTTGATAAAAGAGTACACATTACCGCTCGAGTCTCCAATAAGACCGAGTCCATGGGACGGAAGACCGGCTGTAACAGAGTATGATCTACTGGGTATTGTGTTGAGATAGCGCCAGGACATAGCCGAATTCGCAGAATTTACTGATGAATGTTGACCAAGGAGCACATGGCCACCTGGTGTAGTCATGAGAACTTGATCTGACGCCACGAAACTGTACGCTTTTGGCGCAGCAGCTGCAAGCTGCACTTCGCTCGACTCGAAGTGGTTCTCGAGCATGCCTTGTGTGATGATGCTTGCTAGATCGTCCTTGGTCCATTGCTGTGGCGTCCTCATTCCGGGCAATAAATGACCAGCTCGCTTGTCGAACTCCACAAGTACCACTGCACTATCTGCACCGCCAGTGGCGACAGACACGGAGCTAGGCGCTTGGCTGATCGCATGTGACCATATGTTCTTACCCACATGATTCGTGAATGTCGAGTTGTGAGTAAGACTCCACAGAGTATCCGAGCTAGTGGCAGTACTGGAGTGAAGTGTCCAGAGCTGGAATGTTCCATCTTCGCCAAAAGAGAAGAGCTGCGTCTCAGCATCAATACTCGATTGTGCTGTTCTAAATTGAATCTGCCAGATCCTAGACGTGTGGGCCCAAGTCTTCACGAGACATGGTGCGGCTATTTCATTCGTGGCCCGGTCGTCTGAACTGACTGCTGAAACATTTCGATCGTCAAGTGCGTCAGAAATGTTCCATATCCTGATAGTCCTGTCATCGCTACAGCTAGCAAGTACGAGTACATCACGTCCATCGGCTCTGAGGGTCGTGATATCTAGGCCAAAGACTGAGCCGTCATGTGCTGCATAATCGTAGTGTTTTGTAACAGCTGTACCAAAATCTTGAGATGTCGTGTTGTTGTCAATGACGTCGCAAGACCAGACGATAACGTCACCTAAAGCTGATCCAGCTGCTATCAGGACATGCTCAGGACTTAGCCACCTCAAAGCAGCAGCGTACAACAAGACTCGTGAGCTTGCACTGAGCTGGACCAAGTTTAGAGACAGCTTACTAACATAGTCAGTCTTGAATTGTTTCGCACTCAAGGAGGCATATTAGGTACTTAGATGCTTGCTTGTCCACACTAATTCGCAGACACAACAAGGCATTGTGTGCGGTCACTACAGCAATGCGGACCATATGCTGGGCTCGATCTGTTTGCCGAGCCTGGCCATCATCTTGGCATGTAAGAATCCAGTCCTCAGCCAAGATCAATTGACTTGCCAGTACCTGAACGGAAATTGGCGAGCTATCGAACGTCAGAACAAGATCTACCTCGGCTATTGGAATGAGAGCATACTCAGAAGCGCAATCGAATTGCAAAACAAGCACTCGAAGTTGAGCACCTCCCCAAGCAACGACAACATAGACAGAATCACGAAGATGAATTGCTAACAGACCATGTATAGCCTGTGCTTCAAATAGAGGAGTCGCTAGTAAACAAGGAGACGCGGTCTTTCTACTGTCATAGCATTTCAACGTGTTTCCTTCGCCAACAAGTATAGATTCACCCACAAACGCAAGAGCGGTGATGGTGGTGGTACTCAATCGAGCAGGGTTGGCAATTGAAAGGTCGCCATCTGTAACCACTACCATTTCACTGCAGGGCCCAGGCAGCACTTGTACACCCCCGTGTTGACAAGACACACTCTTAGTATCTTGCTCAAACTAGCAGTGTGACACCAGTGAGTGAATGTTGCTCTGCTCACATCGTCTTGAAAATTGTCTTGTAAGTTGTGTTTGAGTCTAACCATATCGGGTTTGCCACCTCCTGAACCTGATTTGCTCTTGCTTGTTTCAGAATCATTCTGAAACAAACGCAAACTCAAACCAAACACATTCCTCGACCTTTTTGTAAAACAATTGGATTTTGACTTCCATAAACTCTGCAAGCACACTTCATAACTATTCTGGAAAACAAGCAATTTTATTCTTGATTTTTGAGCTTCCGCACTTTAGCCAAAGGGCGTTATGTCGCGCGAAGAAACGTGATAAGCCCGCGTGCCCAAAGCTAAGATTCCCATGCTCGAAACACAAATAACGGTCTTTACAGACCACGCTATTTTGAGGTGAATCTATATCTAGGACAGATCAACCTGTACAAGTCGCCCCATGGATAGCAAGAGGAAAGTCCTAGACAAGAGTCACCCTGCTCGCCAGCATGTGATTGATATTACCGATCTCACCAGTGATACTGAACAAACACCAAAGGTCTCTTTCAAGCCTTCGCGCAATTTGACTCCCGCAGGTCATGTGTCTACACCTGCCGCGAAGCACGATGTTAAGCCAAATCTTGCAGATATAGGGAAGAAAGCTGAGAAAAATCTGAACAAGAGTCCACACTCTCATTCCAAAGGCACGTCCCCAGCCCAACCTATCGAGATCGACGATAGCGGAGATGAAGCTTGCCCACAGGTAGTTATATGGTAAACATTCATTTGGTACTTGAGACTAACAACGCTAGGTCAGGAAAGCAGTAAGCAGTGCTACCCCCATAACGCGCCCGGGTTCAATCTCGAAATCTCCATATGGAGCCAGCACAAGACCTGTCTTTCGTCAGCCTCCAGGATTACCATCATTCTCATTGGATAGTGGGAAGAACAAGCAGAAACGGACTTCGCACCTCACAAACGCCATTTCACAGCCTAGTCCATCTCCTGGCTTGAAATCATCTATCGCATCCTACCTTAAAGCTGCTTCAGTAACAGCCCATACCAACAATCCACTCAAGTCGTCCACAACATCAAAGCAGAACATTCGTGATGGCACAACAACACCTAAGGCTGCACCGAAAGCCATTACTACAACGAAATCGGCTCCTGAGGTTGCGACATCGGCGAAGACAGCTTCAATACAGGGACAGCCTGTTATTCCAGATACAGACACAGCAAAGACCTTCGCAAAGCCCTCACCACAAAACACTCGTGCTTCACCCATAACGACATCGGTAGCTTTCCGTCCTGCAGCCAACGTATCTTTGAGTAAACCTACTGCACCAATATCTGTGACAGCGAACACACTTCATCCGAAGCCTCCCACGATACCTAGAGAGGAAGGATGGAAAATGTCAACAAACCCTCCGGAGGTAGTTTCTGAAGCGTTATATTCTAGTAGGACAGTAGGGCTTCCAAGTGAATCTGATTCGAAACAGCTTTCGAGAGCATCACGGAAAACTACACTAGACACAAAATTCGGCAATGGTCATATGAAGAAGAAAATACCAGGATCACATCGAAGTAGTAAGCAGAGTACCTCGCGGGTATGTTGAGGACCACGAGTGCTTATATGTCTGCTGGCGCTAAAACATCACTAACAGCACCTGATAGGAGTCCACACTGGAACCAATGAAACAGAAGCAGAAGCCGCCTCCTGTGATCGACAACGTGTCACAACCTACTACAGAGAGGAGTAGCCCAAGGAATGAGATCCCCGCAACCGCAAAGTCGATGCTACCACCTTTGAAGCCAAGCCTTGTAGAGCGTACGGATGTACCGCTCTCCAAGTCTCCACTTCAAAGATCTTCGCATGCAGCAGCTGTACCGAACGCAGCAACGACATCGACAGTGACTACGAGTGATAATGCTTCAGCCATTGGTACCGAGGATGACTCCACAGGGATTGACATGAACAATATACCCGAGCACGAGGACGGAAGCATGCACGAACCGCACGATAGCATAGAAGTCGAGATCGTCACTGTCTTTAAAAATCAGCTTGACCTATATAAGGCCGACCACCAAGAGCTTACCAAGGTTTGTGGAGGACATCAGAATAGAATGCGCAACCCTACTTTACTCATACATATCTAGAAATTGATCAGCCAAGAGTTATCGCGTTGTCGTGATCGTCAGAAACAGAAAAGATCCGGTGCGGCATCCTTCTCGTTCCAAAGCGTGAAAGGTATTCCCATCGGCATGCACAAGAAGTCCTTGGCAAGTGCTCCAGTACGACAGCTTGTGGAGCGCAAGGCCGTTGGGACAAAATCATACAAGAGTAATTCAGTCACAGGATTCCCAAATTTTATGTTCTATACGCCCCTCAAGACCTCCTATCTGACAGAGAACGTACAGCGTCTCAATACAGAGATCTATGTCACTGGCCTCGATGACGATGAAGACCTCAACAAAGACCTCCATCGTGGATACAAGATCGACACCTTCCATGATCGAGAGCAAAACGGAATCGCCAAACAACGAGCAAAGCAGATGAGTTCGTACTTAGAGGCTGCATTTGAGAAGGTCCATTTCAATGCTGCAAAGATGCTCAAATACATTCTCGATGGCAAAGTCCATTTTAACACTGCCAAAATGCTGAAATACCTTCTGGACTACCAACATGCTGTTGAGTGGATACCGAAGGAAACCGTACATTATGTGATCAAAGACGGCTCCCTTCGTCGTAAATGGGCGAATCTCACTCGGCAGCTGCCAGAGCTTTCAGAAGATGATATTGAGACTGCGAACAGGATTTGTCAGACATTCTATGACAGTGAGCATACTAGCATATGGTACCTGGTGAATTATCTTTTCGAAATTGCCAAAAAGAACTCTGAACAGCCTAAACAATCCCACGCACAACTATGGACGGAACACAGATGTCGTGTTTGTCATATGCATCACTGCTTTGAGCATGGAACCTTCCTTGAACAAGAAGACCAGGAAGAAGAGAACCAATTCGATCTTGATAGCTGTGCTTCTGATGATGCAGAAGATCCCAACAACGACGGCTACTCTGATGACGAAAACGTGACCTTGAATAATCGTGCTTTAGTCGTGAGGCCTCGCTTCACAACGGCGAAGAAGAAGCAGGTTTTAGCGTATAAATGGTCTGATCTACCTGAGGATCGGCCTAAAGATATAAAGGCCTTTCCGGGAGGTGAGGATGCAGCAATTATCGACACCGATAATGGAGAGTGCAGTGAAACATGCTTTTGGCTGAAGCGGAACAGGGCATCAGTCCCTGTCAATCCATGGAGCGTGGCTGAGGTGAAAGACTTCGAGCACTTGTTAGTCGACTATGGCTCAAGCGATCGTGGGCCATGCTTCATCTCAATCGCGATGGGCAAACCTTGCATAGAAGTCTTTCTGAAAATGCTTGGTTATGCGAATACTGTGGCTACAGAGTCAGAAGACACTGACGAGTTCATACCACTACCCAAGAAGCCTTGGTACTTCTTCAAAGAGCCTGAAAAGCTTAATGATCGGCAACTTTTCATACCATGTAATCATGTGGGCGAATGCAAGGCAGGCGTCTGTTCGTGCTTTGACAACAACGTCCCTTGCGAAAAGACTTGCACTTGTTCAGTTGGCTGCGTGCGACGATTTCAGGGCTGTAACTGCAAGAGGCAAGGTAAGATATGCTGGCAAGACAGGGAATGTTGGTGCTTCCGATTCAACCGGGAGTGCGATCAAGATTTATGCGGAACATGCGGCGCAGACGAAGCATTAGATCCGATGAATCGTGATAAAGCTCTTGAAAATGTCTGCGCAAATGTGCATCTTCAGCGAGGTAATTTCAAACGCACCTTAGTTGGCATCTCCGAGATCGTAGGCTTTGGGCTGTTTATGGCGGAGAAGGCCAAAGCAGGCGATCTCGTTGGTGAGTATAAAGGCCAGATAACGTCAGAAGAAGAGTCGTCTAGAAGAGGACGGTATTATTCGCATTGTACTGCATTCTACGAGTTCAGCGCAAATCCAGGTAAGTTTGATTGGTTGACATATCATATAGATGCTAATACTTTATAGGGAAAGTGATGGACAGCACAAAAGCAGGGAATATAACGCGGTTCATCAACCACGCACAGCGCGCAGATGTCATCAACTTGGAAGCAAAACTTTTGCTGTGCAATACAGTTGTTCGACTTGGCTTTTGCGCTACTCGTGACATCAAGCCTGGCGAAGAGCTCTTCTTCGATTATGGGTAAGTATTTTCCGTCAGAATTACGCGGATATGCTTGCTAACCTGCTATCAACAGTGTCGAGAAACACACTGGACAAACATTGCTAGAGAAAAACGGTGATGATCTGGTTCCTGTGGCGCCGCGTAAATTGCAAGTAGTTCGTACCAAGATCAAGAAATCTGGCAAAGATAAGAAGAAACATCGCAGCAATGGAACAGAAGTTGGAATGCTGAACGCGATAGTGGGATCATCCCCCAATCTTGGCGTCTTCACATCAGAACCTGGATCCGAAAGTGATGTCGATCCCATGGAGCTTGACGTACCACTTCCAGTCGAGGATCCTGAGGACGACGACTATGTCGAAAAGGCTGCCCTCGTTGAGGACGATGAGGCAGAGGCAACAAAGAGAAAGATCTTATTGAGGCGAAAGCGAGAAACCTGGGGCACACGATCGGACGCTTCAGGCTCGCTGGCTGGCAGTTTCAAAATCGGCAGATCTGCTCAAGGGAGTGTCTCACGTGCAGCCTCACCATTCGGGTCTCCTTCCCGAAGCATGAAACGCAAAAGGGAGTCAAACTCGGAGTGAAATCATGCTAGGATCACGCAGATTTGGCAAGACTTCGAAGTAGACTATCCGTTGATTATTGTTTTAAGAACTCACTACTTGAGGAAACAGCTTGCGCAATCATACATGCAGCCTTGACGGCAATTTCAGCGATTTTCACATTGCCCGGCATGTCAGGATTGAATGAAGCAATAGTCATGGCAATTGGTCTGCGTTTTGCAACCACTGCCTCCAGACAGCCGTATAGCTGCAACTCCATCGGGCCACCTTTAGCCGCGTACTCATTGGCTCGACCCACATCACTACTCAGCACATCAAGGTCGAGGTGAACCAAAGCTGGGCCGTGCCTGTATTCGTCATCCAGCAACTCATCCAGACGGTGTGCCAAGGTGGAAGGGTAGCCGTCGCCAAAGGCCGCGCGGATGTCATAAGTCTCGAGCTTCTCACGCTGTCCCTTTTCGAAATCTCGGATGCCACAATATATGAGCCTGTTGAGACTCAAAGGCCGAAATTTAGGAATGCTATACGCCAGTTCCGTCCAGCAATGTCCCGCCAATGTTGCCACGCCCATACCATCGAAATAGCCTCCGGTGACTTCGTCCGGCGTATAAAAGTCGGGATGCGCATCAAACCATATTACGTCGCAATCCTGGCTCAAGCCGGCGTACACACCTACAGTAGCATTGCAGTTTCCTGCAAGCACCAGTGAGAAGCGGTTGGCAGCTACTGCTTCAGCCACTACCAGGGCAATACGACGCTTTACCTCAAAGCTACGACCTATTTCTCCTTCAAATGCATCGACACGATCTATCTCGGTATAAACAACATCTTTGATACCTGCCAACTGGAGAGCGTCGAGAAGACCTGTTTCAACTATGCGATGAGAGCCTTTGCCCACGCACTCACAGTAGGCTCCTGCATGGAATGGAGCGGCTATGACAGTCACACCTTTTGTGAAAGGACTGGAAGCTGGGGTCATCGTGAGTGTTGAGAGTGGCATCCACGTAGATAGATATAGGCAGACGTCGTGAGCAAGTAGTGATTAGTAATGCCCTTTGATTCTAGACACTGAGGCTCTCTTTCTCGGTACCACCGGTGGATCCTGCTTGCGCGTCTGAGCCGTTGCAGTCCCAAAGAGGCGCCGGATACTCTTTCTCCAATTTGATGCGGCTTACGACGACGATGTCCGAGTGACTTGCGTGTTCTGCTGTGTTGTCCACTGCTTTCGTCTCCTGCTGTCGTCTTCATCCATCTACCCTCGCCGTTCGCCACAAGTTGCTGTATTTGTCTGTCACCTCGTCCTGCGAGAAATCCTCTCCATCTTTTTGAGGCGCCACTTCAGAGTTTGACGAGCCCCAGACCCTGAGAAAGCTTAATACTGAGGTGCTCTTTGAGTTCGAGCAGTGCCTCCCCAGCTCGACTTTGTGGCGACGACTGAAGGACCAGCGCAGTCCTCGAAAGTCGACTCTTAGAGAACCATTGACATCCGCCATCAAGAAATAGACCAATACATCTCATCATTGGCCATATTACAACCAGCTAGAGCACACGAGGCCGGCACCCTTGTGCCAGTTCACACATCATGGCACCTCCAGCAATGCCTGCACGGAAGCCTGTTCCTCCTTCCAGTAACTCTTCGCCTGGTGCCCTTGTTCCAGGGTGGGAGAAAGATCTCACCGACCGATTTCGTCAACACATCAGCACCAAGCGCATGAATATGCTCTCACAGCGACGAACAGTCGATCCCGCGCAAACCTCGATACCTCACAACACTTCTCAAGCGCCGCTGCAGTCAACATACTCAGACCAGCTGCCTCTACGCCATGGCTCTGGTTCCCATCCGGCACACTCCGCATCCTCCCCCGACGACTTCTCACTAGGCGCGCCAACATCGAATCCCACACTCCGTAATATCCCGATTATGCCTACTCCTCCTACTCGACAATCACATCAACGATTTCGCAACGAACTACATATGCTATCCGAGACACCCTGCAGATGGGAGAACCCTGGTCTTCTTGATGAAGCACTACGACTACTACCCTTCGAGCGCCTATGTAGAGAGGCAGAAGATGAAGCCAACTACTTTGCTGCAGCTGCACAGAGTCTCCGCACAGGCAAGAAGCCTGCTTGGGCATATCAGGATTGTCTGATCCGCCAATTGATGCACTGGTTTGCGAAAGAATTCTTCACATACGTTAACGTGCCCAAGTGTGGAGTTTGTGGAGGAAACACCATGCCTGTGGACAATGGTACCGGTACTGGTGTTCTACAAGTCGCGCCGCTGCCCGAAGAGAGAGCTTTGAGCGCGAACAAGGTGGAATTATATCGATGTCCTAGAGCAGAGTGTGGAGCTGCGACAAGATTTGCGAGATACAACGATGCATTCGTGTTGATGCGCGAAGGCATGAGACGTGGAAGAGTTGGAGAGTGGGTCAACACATTCGGCATGCTGTGTCGTGCATTGGGCAGCAGAGTAAGATGGGTGTGGGTACTGTGGAATAACGACGACCATAGCTGGGTTGAGGTCTACTCCGAGCACAGAAAGCGATGGATACATGTCGACCCAATCGAGCAAAAGTGGGATAGTCCAACAATGTACACTGAAGGTGAGTTTGTAAGAACCTTGGTTTTCGGAACTTTATGACTGACTTGATCCAGGTTGGGGACGCAAAATCCGTTACTGCATTGCTTTCTCCAACGATGGCGCAAGTGATGTTACCAGCCGATATTGTCGCGACACAGTCAAGCATGCTGCGAACCGATCAAAATGCACCGAAGCAGTTCTCTTATACATTCTTGACGAAATATGCCGTCTACGACGACGAAATATGGAGAAAGCTATGAAGTTCAAGCTCGAGGGAGAAGACTCGGCTGAAAGCAGAGAACTCAAGCATTACTACGTACATGCTTTGATCTCAACCATAATCAAGATTACACCAAAGACAGAAGCACAACGCAAGGTTGATGATGCAGATCGGAGGAAGGCGGATGAGAGAAGGTTGGAGGGTAAGTCCACAACTTAGCAGTTTAGTAGAACACGATCCGCTAACGCAACATCTAGCTATCCAACGACGGGAACAAAACCAGGAAGGACGAACAAGCCCTCGACATATGGCACCTCCACCACCACCTCCTCCTCAACGATGAAACAAACATACCCGGACTCTGTGACATGTCTCTGGACATTGTCTTATCTAAACACAACTACATGATGACGACTCCGCCTACGTGGCTGCGTCGTATATCAATGATTATTAAATGATTGAACAATCAAAACATGACGACTAAACACATCAAGCTCATCAGCTTAGATCTTTCTTATCTCGTACTTCGCTTCTAAGCATTTGGTACCTTGTCAAGGCAGTCTACCTTTATATCGATCTATGAGTGGATCTTTTTGCACATATCTGAACGACATTTATGGTTGGAAGGCTGAAGGAGTTTATGTCGGATGGTTCCTGGCTGTTGGCGTGTGATAGACCTGGAGTCGTAGCACCCAGGTCGTCACATATGATACTTGGGACGCGTCATCCTCATCAGAGGCTCTTGGGGGGAGCGCCTGTAGTAGGATGGCAAGGTGTTGGTGGTTCTGGAGTAGAGAAGCTATGGTCATTGATTCGGCTGAACAGTGGGAAGAGGCTATAGACAAAAAGCTGTGAGCCATCTTCAGAGAGACGTATATACGACTTTAAAAATACTACTACCACCACAATGTCTTTCCAAACAATGCTGCTCTCGATTCGATGCTTTATGAGAGGAGAGCTTCAGATTGAATCACATGCTTCGGGTCCTTCTCCATCTCCATCCAAAAATTATTCCCTAACATCATAGAGCAGCATTATTACCAACCTGCCAACCGAGACATGGCCTTCAGTGCCTTCACTCAGCTTCTCCTCATATAGCGTTGTTCATAGTCACCAACACCATAGTATCGACCTTCCACAATGGACGTCCACCGCGCCCGCTTCGTCCCCTACCCGCCCTCCCCAATAACCTCTCTTGCCTTCTCGCACTCCACAGGCGCTTCTCTCCGCGGCCAACCCCTCCGCCTAGCCATCGGCCGCAACAACGGCGACATCGAGCTCTGGGATCCCAAAAATGGCGCCTGGGTCCACGAACGCACATTCCACGGCGGCAGAGAACGCAGCGTTCAAGGCCTCGTCTGGATCAGCGAGCCTGATGAGTATGAAGACCGTGGCGAAAGCACAAAGTACCGCCGAGTCGGCCGAGCGCGGCTGTTCTCGATAGGATATAGTGCTAGTGTCACGGAGTGGGATTTGTGTACTGGACTGCCACGACAGCAGGCTTCTGGAGGCCAGGGAGAGGTGTGGTGCATGGCTGCGCAGCCGAGATGGAGAGCGAAGAAGGATAAGGATGGGAAGTTGATCATTGATGAGAAAGAATATAAAGGGCAGGATATTGCGGTTGGTTGTGCGGATGGTACGATTGCGCTACTTTCGACTGCGGATGATGGATTAGTGCTCAAGAGGACGATTGCGAGGGCGAGTAAGAAGAATGCTAGGGCGTTGAGTATGCGCTTTAGAGATCGGGATACTGTTGTTGTAGGATTCTCGGATAGTACGATCAGAGTGTATGATATCCGTGGAAATGGAACGTTGATACGGACGATGGCATTGGGAGGTGGTGAGAAGGGAAAGCCAAAGGAGAAGTTGGTGTGGGCGGTCGAGTGTCTCAAGAACGGTGATGTAGTGTCGGCGGACTCTTCAGGCGAGGTAGTGTTTTGGGACGGGAAAACATATGGTCAACTGCAGAGGCTTAGAGGACACGAAGCGGACGCGCTGTGCTTGGCTGCTAGCGAAGATGGCACAAGAGTGTTTAGTGGTGGTATGGACAGGAGGACTTGTGTGTACAACTGCGTTGGAGCAGGACAAAAGAGGAGGTGGATGAAGCTGAAGCACGTCAGGATGCACAAGCATGATGTGAAAGCGATGGCATCCTTTGACAGTCAGAAGAAGATGAGTCTGGTCGTAAGTGGTGGTCTGGATACTCAACCAGTAATCACACCTCTCAGAGAGTTCGGCAAGGAATACCACCGCGCTCTACCAGTTACGCCTCAACATCCTCCAATCGTGGGGGCAAAGAGGCTGTTGGTGAGCTGGTGGGAAAACAAAGTCACAATATGGCGCATCGGTCGAAGACGGCAGGAAAACCCAGACTCGGAATATCTGGACATACAACCAAATTATCACACTGTCGCTCAAATGACACTCAAAGGAGAAGAAAATATCGCTTCAGTTTCGATATCGCCGTCTGGCGACCTCCTCGCTGTCTCCACTTCTGCCGAGATCAAGCTCTTCCATCTAACACCTCAAGTAGCAGGTGCCACTTCTGCTCTCAAAATACAGAAGCTAGATGTACCCAGCACAATGGCCAAGTCAGGCGCCCGACTCGTCCAGTTCTCGCAAGACTCGAAATGGCTACTATTCCTCCGCCACGACAATACCCTCCATCTCGCACGTCTCACATCCTCTTCTGAAGATAGCACACCCGTCATCCTCAAAACGACAGTCGAGCTCGATCGCCCACTCCATCAGCGTCTTACAAAAGAAGGTTATCCCTACCAGAACTGTCTCAATGGAGATTGGGGTAACTACGACGCCACCATTTCCCGCGTCGCATTCTCCTCGGACAGTCGCATACTAGCCGTCACCGATCTCGGCGGCAACATCGACACTTTCCTGCTTGAAGGGAATGAAGATCTAGCCGCACCCGATGTTGACGTCGTTACCGCCTCATCTACATCTTCACACGCAGGTGCTGCAGACGATTCCGACGATGATGAAGAAGACACAACAACCATTTATTACGGTCAACACTGGGTACCAAATCCTTCGCCACAAACCCTCCCACGCCTCCCATCACACGCCCTCGTCTTCTCTTTCCGCTCAACTCCTTCTTCTTCACCACACCATCAAGCTCTTATAAATGGCAACCCCGGCATTCATCCAACCCGCCACAATCCACACGCCCACAGCAACGCCCCTCCCACATCCGCAACAACAGACGCCCATCTCTTCATCGTCACCGCATTGCACCAAATCCTTGAATACGACGTCCTGACGTCTCGGTTAACGGATTGGTCACGTCGGAACAACGACGCCTCGAACTTACCCGAAGAGTTCAAACTGCAGAGGGAGAGGGCGGTGGGTTGTTTTTGGGATGTGGATGCAGCCAAGGGGTATAAGCGAGTTTGGGTATATGGAGCGAGTTGGATCGCTGTGTTTGATTTGGGGCAGGATCTGCCTGGAAACGGACGTGTTGGCGAACAAACACATGCACGCTTGGTGGAACAGCAGAAGCAGAGTGTTGAACAGCAATTGCAGCTCCAAATCAACGGTACCATTGCATCGTCCGCCTCTTCCTCCTCCTCCGACGATAACGACAACGAGCCAAATTCGCAACCCGTCAAACAAAGTCTCGAATCCCGCATCACTCTCCCCCAATCAACCTCCACACGCAAACGCAAATTCTCCTCCTCCCTCGACCCCGCCCTCGCAGCCTCAGAAGCCCTCTCCACCAAACACGCCCTTTCTCTGACCAAAAACCTCACAGCAGCCCGCAGCGTCCTCAGCGGCGCCGGCAGCAAAATCCTAAAAGGTGCCGAAAAAGACAGTGCTGGTATACGGGAGGCAAAGTTGAGGAAGTATGATAAAAAGGGGCGTGAGATCGTGAGTGATTTGTCTGCCAGCGCCATTGCTCGTGATACTGTTCAAGCGAATGAGGACGAAGATGGTGTTGAAGGTGAAGGTGCGGGTGAAGACGACAATGATATGGACATTGACCCCGAAGAAACGCAAGTTTCGGTTCATGTGGAAGCTTCAAAGCAAGATGGGAATGCGAGTGTGAATGAGAATAAGGCATTCCATATGATTACGCGGTATCGACCTATTCTGGGGGTCATTCCGCTCACGAAGCAGGACGGGTGGGAGGAGACGGCGGCACATGAGTATGAAGCTAGTGATGTTTCGCTTGAAGTAGCTGTGGTGGAGAGACCGGGTTGGGAGCTGGATTTGGGGGAGAGGTTTGTTGGGAAGAATGAGAAGGATTTGTAGATGTGATATATGGTGTAGTGCTTGTTTGCGCTGGCAGGAAGGAAGTAAGACGTAGGTGTGGTGTGGTATAGATGTAGTTGCGATAGTGGGTGAGTTATAGGTATAGATAGTGATATACATATACATAGCTCAATCTGTGTTGTAAGCATACGAAAACATTGTACCCCCTTACCTTCCTCTCACAACCATCTTGCTTTGCTTTTGCTTGGGTTTCCTTGCGTTCGCAACATTTTCTTTGCTTATGGATTGATCAAGTACCCAAGACATAATGAGGATTGTTGTGTCACCCAGCCTGGCCTGGTCTGGTTTGGAGACAACAAGTGCTGGGCATGCTCCTGCTTATGCTTTTGTCAAGTAAGTAAATAGTAGAAGAAGAAGAAGAAGAAGTCATACATACATCATCTAGGATACTTAAAATTACGTAGAGAAGAACTTGTAAAGACACCTACCTGATAAGTTTGGTTCACACAAGGTACTGTATCAGGTCAGCACGACAGATGAGCAAGATGTGAACGAAAAAGAATTACACTAATAGTGAGATACCATCTAAAAATGCTCTATTTCAGCCGGCAATCCAATGCAATCGT
>Ga0160427_10000551_pt1 | contig 22440 bp, 20 predicted proteins | sample SolpanmetagenomL_FD_108194 | JGI IMG/M metagenome (GOLD analysis project Ga0160427, IMG submission 108194) | Solar panel surface microbial communities from Lawrence Berkeley National Laboratory, California, USA - L | ecosystem: Engineered > Built environment > Solar panel > Unclassified ...
AAACAAAACAAAACAAAACAAAACAAAACAAAACAAAACAAAACAAAACAAAACAAAACAAAACAAAACAATCAACCTATTGGGTACTCATGATCGCGTAAACCGTTCATACCAAGCTGTAAAAAAATTTATTGTGTTTTAGGTTGCAATATTGTTTATCCACCTTGGGTGAGTTCAAGATTTAAAACTTGTTACATATTGTCGCCGTAGTACCACGACAGCACATACGGCAAACTTTTGCTATATTCACTCACCCAACTCACCCAAAGTGGAAAAAAATAATATTAAAAACAAGGTGATTATAAAAGATAAATTAATTACTAGACGAATAAACGTGCATGCTTTAAACTTTGCTTTCTATGGGTGAGTGGTGGATACCAGCTAACTTACCCAAATTGATCAGATGTAGTACTATACTATAGGCCATCATGAATTATTTACTTTGGGTAAGCTGGGTCACCTGAAAAACCTTGCCCCAGTTTCTCGTTTTTCAAACTACTCTTATGCATCAACCAATTGGGTACTTACCCAACTTACCCAGTGGAATAAAAAAATATTATAAAAAAAGCTATGGTATACTAATTATAATTTATCACATAAGCAAATTGGGAAGGAGTAATAAACATTACAACATTGGGTAAGTTTGGGTAAGTTGATGAACTTACCCAAAGGTAGTTACGGCACGTTAAAGGAGCATGTTTGCCCCGCCAAAATAAAAATAAAAATAAAAATAAAAATAAAAATAAAAATAAAAATAAAAATAAAAATAAAAATAAAAATAAAAATAAAAATAAAAATAAATTAAAACAGAAGGTGTTTTGTTGCAAAAAGCGTATTGCAAGAAGACTAACTGCACCTACGCTATTTTTATTTTCAACAGGGTCATATGGGGTTCTCGACGCAGAGGAGGTTCTCGATTACGTAGCGCTTGCTTCTGTTGGCGACGCTGTAGTGTGGGCAGCAGCTTGTGGTGGCGTGTGAACCGCAGGCCTTGCAGACGTTCAAGTGGACGACACGATATCCTAGGCGATTGAAAGCGCTGTAGTCAGAGGTCCAGCGGTACCTGGTGCCGGGGTGGCGGAAGCGCATGTAGTTGAGGAACATTTTTTTGAAGTTTTGGAGGAGCATGGCAGCGCCAGGGATGTTCATGAAGTATACGTCTTTGTCGGCGTAGACGTTATCGCCAGGGGGCAGGGTGAGGAACATGTATAGGTAGTCAGTCTGCTCGCTCATCTCGCGGGTGTTTTCGTGGAAATATTCAGGGCAAACATCCCAGAATGATTTGCAGCCAATTTGCTGAACAATGAACTCATAGGCGATGAGGCACTTGGCGAGAATGTTGGGTAGCTCGGTGTCAATGATGCGTGTTTCTAGGTAAATGTCCTTGGTAGGGACGTATTTGTTGAACTTGAAGATGGCGAGGCGGCGGCTGATGGAACCTTGGCTGTCGGTGTAGGACAGGTGGATGTTTGAGCACAAAAACATCGGGACGCTCCAGGTGACATCCATGGCGCCGCGGTTCTTTCGCGGAATGCTGATGTCCTCGCCGCACACCATCTGCTTAAAAAGGTCAGATGATAGGCGGTCGGTGAAACGGTCACCAATCTCGTGGGCTATCAATAGCTCTTTGTCGTGCTTGGCTTCGAGACCGAAGGTTACTTCGTTGTTGGAATTTAAGACCCCCACGGCGGCGGGGGCAAAAAGGCGCTTAATGATGGTGAGCACGGTGCTCTTGCCGGTGCCCGTGTCGCCCTTAATCATGGGGACTATGCTTAAATTGTCAAACCTCTTAACCTTGTAGAACAGCCTGCCTATGAGCGCCAAGAAGTACGTGTATACATCGCCGTCGCCAAGTTGGTACTGCACCAGGCTATCGAACATGGGCGTGTATGTGCTCTTCCAGGAAAACATGCCGTCGATGCTGTGCCGTGGCGCTTTGCCGCTGTCCCACTTGCTCTGGCCCAATAGCTTATGAGTGACGATGTTGACCACGCAGTTGTCAAACCCGATGCAGTCGAGGTCCTTTTTCATGAACGGAAAGTCGTCGTGGTCGACGGTTTCCATGTACTTGATGACGTCGGCAAACTTTCTTGGGTTCTTGACGAATACGGAGTTGCTTTTGAATTTGCTGTTAATAAAGTCCTCGTACGACGTTAAGCGCTCGTATATCCACGGTTTGCCTCCCCTTGCTTTCCATACGGCGCCGTCTAGCCTGACGAATGCCTCTTCCCGGCATAACTCCATGATGCTGCGCATGAAGTCTTCGAATGAATCCCTGAACGCGTCAGGGAATAATAGTTCGCGCAGTCGCCTAGATGCCGCCCCGGTGACGGTGCGCTGGGTGTCATGGCTGAAGCACCTTGCCACCACACGTTCCTTGCTCACGACAAATCTGCTGTGCTTTTGTTCGCTGTGCACGTGGCGCTCGTCTACCGTGCATATGTTTGTGTGGGGTATCAAAATGAACACGTTGTCGTCGCGGGACGGGATTACGTCCCATTTGAAGTCGCATTCTGCCGCCGCATTGATGTCTAACGTGTAGTCTCGGTCCGTCTGCTTGTCTTGACCTTTGCCGGTAATCATTTGATAGCCGTAGTTTACGTTGTTAAATATAATTTGCTGCACAAGCTTGGGCGGTGGCGGTGTTGGCTTGGCGCGGTTTAGTATCTCGTAACCCGGGCCAAAGCACATGCCCTTGCCGTCTGACAGGATGTCTATTAGCACGTCCTTTTCCAGCTGCCCGCTTTTTACCCCATCCTTATATTTGTATACCAAGTGCACGCCGCCGCTTGGGGTCTTTATTATCAAGGTATTTCTGTGGTCTGACTCATCGAAATTACTCTCCCAATACGCCACACCGTCTACCTTGTCCGCATGGTCCTGCCGCAATGCATCCCGCCTGTCCAAGTCCACCGCTATGTACTGCGTCGTCTTCCCTGTCAAGAACATGAACGGCCCATCCCGGTAGTCAGCATGTCGCGCTAGCTCCGCCGACTGTTCCTCTGTTACCGACAACCACCCCTTGAACACTGGCCGCTTCGACAACTTATGCCCCGACCCCTTGTTCGATATCACCGCCGGCACGAACCGCTTAAACAGCTGCTGCAATAATTTTATGTCTGTCACTTGCGCCTCCATCGCGCCTTATTATTCTATTACTGTCCTTTTGGCCGTTAAACTTCAATTTGAGTAAGTTAACAAGGTTACTCAAACTTACTCAATTTGTAATGTTTACGAGCGCCTACCAAATTAGCTTATGTGGAAAAATATATATTATTATATCATAGCTATTTTTATAATAATATTGTTCTTCCATTGAGTAAGTTGAGTAAGTACTCAACAGGCTGATGCATAAAAGCAGTTTTAGAAACAAGAACAGTGGAACAATACATAAGAGGTGACTCAGGTTACTCAGCTTACTCAAAGTAGTCGCCAAAGCAGCCAGTATTTGCCTAAATAAAATAAATAAAATTGATGTATTATATAAAATGTTTTAATAAATTATAAAACATCGCAACCTGCTCCGCTTCGCGGCCAGGTTGGTCGCTACAAAATTTATCTCACCAATGGACACAAATAAAAAAATTCAGCAAAGCGAATTTTAGAATAAACATTATGGCTTTCCTGCAACTGAAACACCAAGATTATACGGTAGGATGGATATGCGCGTTAGACATCGAGCTAACAGCAGCATTGGCTATGTTAGACGAAGAACATGCAAGTCTGCCACAAAGGTCGGCTGATACAAACAATTACATCCTTGGCCGTATAGGTAAACACAACATTGTTATTGCTTGTTTACCGGCAGGGGGGACTGGCACAAACTCTGCAGCCATAGTCGCATCTCAAATGAGAACTGTATTTCAAGCAATAAGATTTGGTCTAATGGTGAGCATTGGGGGTGGCGTGCCTAGTAAAAAGTATGTTTGCCTTTGGTTGAATCTAGTTCCACCCTTACCGGTACAAACCTATCGCAAAACGATTTTATAAATTCTAGGTCTAATGTTTTCATTGTTATGCATTTTTAACATTATCTTTTCTTATGTTACTTTTTTTTCAATTATTTTTACCAAAATCCCGTTTGTCCTAATTGAATTTTTCATGTATTATTAATTAGATTTAATCATTTTTAATTAAATAATTAGTACTTTTTTTGATTTTTAAAATATTTTAGGACAAACGTTGCGTATTTTAGTTTTTGTAAAAAGGGGGGGGTACCCCCCCCCCCTTCTGTATCTGCAACCCCCTTTAGGCCAAATCCTAAAATCCTAAATTTACCGTTCTGTATACACATTGGCCTTTTGTTATATTTTTATCTTTATTAAAAAAGAATAAGTAAGAACTCAATACATTATAAACCTTTCAAATTAAAAGATAAAAAATGCAGGCCAGCCTAACTTGTCCTACTGAATTTTAAAGTATTGAATTTATACACATATAATATAATATAATATAATCAAAAAAATGTCATAATATGCAACATGCAAAACCCGAGTAAATACATGTAAAAATGTTTGTGTATAAATTGAAATATTATATATTTTGACTTCAATGGCTTAGCATAAAGATACGTAACCATGTATCACTTTGTTTCGCACCAAACAGAAACACTTACTCCTGAACTCGAAAAGCAAATAACAGATTCATCAGCATGGGCACGTGTTGTCCCTGTTGGAAGAACAAAACCGTTGACTAATGCAGGTGCATTTGTTCTACAGTCGTATGCAGACTTAAATAACAAAGTAAATTGTTTAGAAGTAGATTTAAAGAAAGAAAAAAAGATGCGCGAAGAATATGATCTTATACTTGCAAATCAAATTTCACAAATAAATAACCTTCTAAAAGATAAAAATATAATGGCAAAAGATAGCGAACGGATAAGCCAAGCACATACTCTTTTATATTACTGCCAAGTGTGTTTCGAAAGACAAAGAACTATGCGATTAGTACCTTGCGGACATATGGCAACGTGTGCTGAATGTACGGAACAGATAATGAACATAAATGGTATGTGCCCTCTGTGCAGAACTGCAGTAATAAAGACAGAGCACACGTTTATATCATAAATATGTATAAAAATATAGCGCTTCTAATGCATACCAGTAAGTTTATAATATAGTATAGTATGCGTAAAGTATACTATAATAACGCGTACTGTTAATTAACTTGGTCGCTGGCAAAGTATATTACGCATACTATATTCATCAAATTATGCGCGATCTCGTATTCCATTTGATCGTCCTGCTATAGGTTAGCAACTCATAATACTTTAGTATTGTGATTGCGGTTTTGTTTCATTTCATTTCATTTCAGGAATTGCATTTACGAAATAATGTCAAAACCTACAATAAATAGTAAGGCATTTTATTTCATGAATGCATTTACGAAATAATGTCAAAACCTACAGGAATGTCTTTGCCGTTCATTATGTATTCGTACACTGATTTCGATTTAGATTTAGATGCAAAGGGGGTGGAGTTTTTTTGTTTACTTTCGTTAGCATGAGCATGAATTTCTCTTTTTATATCATCTTTAGGACGTTCGAACCCCATAGACGTAAGAACACCTTTGTATCTAATTTCACTGCTACGTTTTGAAAACGGAAGAATGTTTCCAGTACGAGCCATAAAATCAGATATTATTTTGCCGTTGTTTGGAATGTTTTGCTCTGAATTACCTATTAAATTATACAATACTTTTGCAGCAGCTTCGATTCCCAAATGACGTTCAACTTGAAGCACGTTGTTCATTTCTACTGTACGTTTGTCAACTCCGGGTATTCTGCATACGGCAAGCATGTCAGTACCGGTAGTAGCGAAATTATTCGAATTAACATTAGATAATGTACGATTACATGACAAAATGCTAAACTTCCCACATACTTTAGTTTTCATTCGAGAAAGCCATTGAGACATTAATGTATCCCCAACGATGACGTCTATCATTCCCATAAAGTCAGGCGAAACATGCCACACGCAATCATCACCAAAAGATTCGTGTGCAAGGTCATATAACGTTAGACCGTGGTCATACATTTTGTTGTAATCTATGTATATTCTGAGAACAATGCCTTCATCTATTTCTTTTCCTAAAGCTTCATACCATATGTTTTCTCTTTCAGGAAGATCTGTTAAGCTGCTTCCGACGGTCAAAACAAACGAACTCAAGTTTGCTCCTACTAGGTACTTTCTTAATTCTCTTTCTGACAGACTATTTGACATAAATTTCATGCCTGTATTTTTATTAGTGTAAACAAAGTCCATGGCTTCAGCAGACGAAGGTGCATGTACAGAATACTGCATATTAACCATTCCTGCAGTATGAAAGTGACTTAGATTATTTTGCGTTGCAGACATCATGACGGATTGTACAGATTGCAAACCTACACGATTTCCTATAAACTTATAAATATCATTTGTATTCGTATAATTATTAGCAGTATCAAATTCTGCAATTGCAGAATTTGAATTTGAATTTGACGCTTCAGTAACAGTATTAAGAGGTTCTGCTGTTGATTCAACAACGGCAGAACTTGAAGTTCCCGCATCAGCATTAGCTTTTACCATATCAGCGTATGACATTTTAAGTTTACTTTGGGCGCGAAGATATTTTAGCCGGTCCGCGTTTCTTTCAGCGGAACACTCTACGCTTGTGGGAGCACAAGCAACTAACTTGGTAATTTTCGCGTTTGTAAAGATGCTTTGGGTGTGGGGCTCCAAGTTAGCGGAACAGGGATAAATTTCTTCGACTTTGGGTGCGACCAACCGGTCAGAAACCTGCCCAACATTTACACCCCCAATTAAAGCATGGCCATATTGTGTAGTTTGAGTTTGAGTTTGTGTTTGAGTTGTTGTCTCAACTTTAGATTCATGTTCTTGTTTCGAGTTAATGCAGCTGGATAATTCAGCAGGCATAATTTCTAGCAAAGCATGCGGCCCTTGCGCTACCCCTCTAGGGTGGGGTAAACTTTCAACGGCCCTAAATAGCCTGTTCCGCTGAAAGAAACGCGGACTGGTTGGTTCCAACCGGTTAATGGATATTTCCCTGTTTAGACTAGACGAAATTTCTTGCGAAGATATTTTAGCAGGTTGATATAGGTTGGTTGCTTTGGTCTCATCAGTTTCCGCCGAAACCCCTTGGGCCGTACGGGCAGGGGCATGGGCAGGTAAAACTGCTTCAACTTTTGGGCAAACAGGTTCATGAACGGCTTCTTCAGCGTCTTCTTCTTCGTCGTCTCCCCATTTTGTTCCTGGAGATCTTTTAGAGCTTTTTACAATATCGTTCCAATCCATAACATATAATATAATGCACCCGCTTGTGTTTGCAATTTATATGAATAACAAATAATAGAATGCACTTGCTTGTGTTTGCAATTTATGTGAATAACAAATAATAGAATGCACCCGCTTGTGTTTGCAACTTTACAAAAAAATTCAATTAATGTGAATAACAATTATTGATTTTTTTAGTTTTTTGTAAACAAATAACATGTTATTGTCAATACAATAAGATTCATGTTCAGCTGATATAACGCGGCAAGGTTGGTAGTATAACTGCGCTCCATAGCCACAAAATGGATGATAGTAAAGAACTCAGAGAAAATTTGTTGAAGACAGCAAATGAAGCCACAAGCAATTTAATATACACGGTTTTGTTTGACTTATGCAGTGAATTAATATCAAATGGCGTTGCTGACGAAGCCAAAGTGTTAGAAATGGCGAGTACAGTAGTCCAGAAATACGTTGAAGGAGGTATCAAAGTAAGGAAAAAACCAGCGGCAAGACCAAGGGTTGCGAAGGCTCCGGCCAAAGACAAACCAATAGATGCTCTGACTGCTGCGAGCAGAAAGATGGATAATGTAAGTAATAAAATAGTGTGGATAACACATCCTGATGATGACGATTTTTCGTATTCTACAAACATAAAGCTAGCAAACGGTTATCCTATAAAAAATAACGACACGGGAAAGATTGTTATGGTGGCAACAGATAATGAGGCTGTGCCACTTACAGTCAAGGACGCAAAAATTGCACATTCGTACGGTCTTGATGTGGACTATAGTAACATGGCATCAAAATAAAATATAAGTTTTTAAAAACCTAACCTAACCTCATGGCATGTTCTGCTATATTATAGCCAACAGCCGCTAACTTGGGGCCCTAAGCAACCTGTCTTAACTTAATATTATATTATATAATTTAATATTAAATTATATAATATAATATCGGCGGGGCGATCAGGCTCCTCATGGGGGCAAAATAAAATAGTTGGTAAATTCAGTCACGGTAAGCAAGAGGAAAATTCATTATTTCTTTATGAACATACATTTGAGAAATTTGCACGCGTATTTTTGTCTCTTTAGGGGATTTTTTGAGCGTGGACAACAATAAAGCTGGTCGTACTATAGATTGTTTTACCTCAGTAATGTCTAGTTGTTCATCTGTAGTATAAGCAGTAGAAAACATTCTTCCGTCGTTAGCATGAATGAGATTAGTGTACAAAATAGAATACCCTTCCATATCTTTTACAGGAAAAGCTACTGTTGTTCCTGTAAGCTGTTCTATTTTTTTTATTATTTGTTCAAATACTTTGTATAGTGCTAAGTGGTATTCGTTATCCGCGCTTAAAGTAAAATGCGCACCGTATCTGTTGGTTTCAATACGTGTGTCACCCCGCGAGAAAAAGTCTTTTTGTACGCCCCTGCATGTAATATATGCATCCGGTGTTTTCGGAACTGTTACAACGAGATCTCGCAAACTTGTCGCACTATCGTTATACTGGTACATAATTTTATATCTATCATAAGAATCACTTGATGCAGCAGGCTGTATACTTACTTTTTCAGGGTCAAAATTGCTTGTTGTGACCCAATTTATCTGGAATATTTCTGAAGTCATTGCGAAACATTTGTATACTATTGGAACAACAAATTTTTTATTTCAATTTACTTTGTAAATTACCAGTTTAGGCGCCTAAATTCAAATAAAAACAGATAAATAAGGAATTAATTATCTATGTTATAACTTACTTACTTACTTACTTACTTACTTATGAATGTATTTTATCTTATCTATAATTGTTTGTTGCCCCTGCTTAAATTTAAATTAAAATTTGGGGTGTAAATGTAAATGTAAATGTGGGGCAGGTTCCTTTAATTTTAATTAAAATTTAAATTAAAATTTAAATTTAGGACAGGTTGGTCGCTTTGCTCCCACCCCAAGTTTAAATTTAATTATCTCCGTTATAACTTACGAATGTATCTAGAATTGCTCCGTCATCGTTGCTTTTAAATCCTTCGTCACTAAGCTCTTTAGTAAAATTTTCAAAATCCTGTAGTTTTTTTCCAGGGTATGCTCGTCTGAACCATTCTTTAAACATTTCGTACACGTCTGTTGCAGCAACTGCATGATCGCTTACATAGTGCATGTAATTTTTGATAAATTTGAGAGGATAATTATTGCTTGTAATGTATTGTTCTGTAACTTTTTTTATAACTTGGGGAACATTAAGAAACATGTTTTCTTCATTTAACCATTTTCTATATCTTTGACATATTACATACATAAATGCAGATTTACAGCTTATTAAATCTTTTTCAACTGATAAATCTATAATGTTAGAGTTAGGTTCTAATGTACCTTTAAAACTTCGTATTTTATATTCTGCAGGATCTAAAAATGTGCTAGTAAAAGGCAACACTACAATACGTCTTTTTATAGCAGCATCCATACCAGGTATTTCTATAATGTTATTGCATACTATTACTAATTTAGTTTTAAGCGTCATGGTCTTTCCTGATTTAAAAAGTTGTCTAACATACATACTGTCATTTCCTGTCATTTCTTTCATTTTTCCAGCTTTAATTTTTTCGTCAGGGTTAGGTTCTTGCAAAAATACAACAAGTTTTTTTTCTACGTGACAAAGTTCTGGAGTAGCATTGCTAGATTCAGTACGTTTTCCTGTTACAAGAGAAGTAGGAGCTGTGCTGCAGTATTCTCCAAACGTTTTCATTACAAGTGTTTGCACTAAAGATTTTGCGTTATTACCTGTACCCCACCATATATAAAATACTTTTGGACTGTTATATCCTTCAAGGAATGTACAACATGATAATATGAAAAAATCTAATATGTCAGGGTCAGGAAATATTGAACTTAATATCTTCATTAATTTTCCTATTTGCGCAGAATTATCGTCAAATATTTGGTAAGGTACGCCAGATATAACAGATACGTAATCAGATGGTACAGGATCTGTTAATATTCCTGTTACAGTGTCGTATACCCCGTTTGTCATTCTTATAATATTTCTTTTTGAATCTAACAGCATATAAAAATTGTCGTCTTGTAATCGCATTTTTATGTCTTTCATCATTCTTGACCTTATTGTTGTTGACATCATATACACTTCTAGCGCAAAATTAATGCAGCCTGGTAATTTTTCTGTATTATTTTTATAGCTTAAATATTCTATAAAATCTGTTGTTAAAAAATTCCATATGTATCCATCAGTAGAACATTCTTGCCAAACGCCATCTATGAAGCACCACAATGTGTTCATGCAATTTACAACACTGTCAAACAATATTTCGTAAGCTAATCCTGACAATTTGTGTTCCATTTCACCTTTTGATCTTGAATCTTCTATGACAGATGTTAACATAGTGTTTAGCAACCTTTGTTTGTATGCATCATACAAATTTTTGTTGCATTTCATCATTTCTGATCTTGCTTCTAACATTGTATATTTTACTGGCTTTATAGAATTAAATTCTAGATCGTCTTCATTCATATATCCTCTAGACAACAGTGCATATTTTATGTAGGATATTAAAGTCGTTGGATTGTCTAACGCTAAATCAGCAAACATACACATAGACTTAATGTCATTATCAAAATCCTGTTTTTCTAAAAACGTTAAAAGGTTTAAATCTAAATTTAAATCATAATCTAAATTTAAATCATAATCTAAATTTAAATCATAATCTAATTTTTTGCCTTTGCTTTGAGTGTAGTTGCAATATTTTATTATGTCACATATCGTTATATCTTCTATAGCACCCCACCCCTCTGGGGTGCCGGTTTCGTATTCATCTTGGGGCCCCACATTTACATTTACACCCCAAGATGCCGCAGTAAATTGGGGTGCTTTATCTTCATTTTCATTTTCCCCGAAGGAGCTGGTAAAATCCAGGTCCAATATCCATTGACTGGCTCCTCCGGGCAGGTTGGTAGCTTCGCTCCCACCGGATTGTCCAGCCAATACCTGATTTGCATTTGCATGCATTAAATTCGCAAAACTCGTTGTAGACATATCAAACGAAGGATTGCAATGTACGGGCGTAGAATCTAAGGGTATAAAACAATGTTTGTAGTCGTGTATAACATTATATTCAAATTCAGATTCAGATTCAAATTCAGATTCATATTCATATTTTAATTCAGATTCATATTCATATTTTAATTCAGATTCATATTCATATTTTGATTTAATATAGTTGTGCGGGAAATATACATATGTCATAAAGCTATTATTTGTTGTATTTGTATTTGTATTTGTATTTTCGTCGTCATCACAACTTTCGTCTACATACAACAAATAAACAGGATTATTTTCTTTTGAAATAAGCCTTGCTTTATCGTGCACTTCTTTTATCCATCTTTCGAAAAATACGTGGTGACTATTGGTGTCAAAAGCAATGATAGACATTGTTTTACATAATCTAAAAATCACTATTATATTTTTTAAAAATAAATTCAATTACAAGTATGCCCGCATTGCATACATATGTAAAATATGGTACTGCCTTCATCAGCAGACCGAGTTTGAACTTCTCTAATTCTTATGTCATTACTTCCACATTTACACGTATAAATTGAAGATTTTATCTGTTTTTGTTTAATAGGCCGTTGATTGGTTATAATAGCACACACGATATCAACGTCTAATTCTACAGGAACATTTCCTCTTCCTAACATATCTACAAGGATTTTTCTGAGATAAGTTTCGTCGCGCTCTAACAAGAGACGTATTGTAGATTTGGAATATTCGTCCATTTTTGAATAAGAATAAGAATAATGGCTCCAAGAATTGATCCATTATTCAAAGAAAAATTTTCAAAATTTGTACAAGAGAAAACAAATTACGATGACGATGATGATTACGATGATGATTACGACGAAGAATACACATCAAAGCCGCCTCTAGGAAAAATCAATCGTATGAAAAATAATACATCAAAACTAGGAAAACTTGGTGGTATAGGAAGTCACATAGATTATGACGAAGAACTTGACGGTCCAGCTTCGCGTGCAGCTTCCTTTGGAAGCGAAACAGGAAATAAACTTGGTGGTCCAGCTTCTAAGTTGGGAGGATTATCCAAAGAACCAGTCCGTACAATGGGGGGCATTAAAAGTACTGGTATTGGCGGACTCAGACGTGGTATGGGCGGCCTTAGCTTAGGCTCGTCAACAAGTGCGAATACAAATACAAATACTGGTGCAAACGCAAAAGCAGGTTTGAATTTGAATAATTTGGCTGACGTTGGAATTACCAAGCCGCTTCGCGCAAATGAAAGTACTAACGTAAACGTCACTGACAACGACGTAACGAAATTTTTGGAAGACATTGCAAAAAAGAATGCGAGTATTCAGAAAGATATGTTGTCACTAATAAATAATTCTCAAGCGAAGAATGTAGATGCATTCAAAGAAATTATACATTTTATTCACGGTTTACAGGATAAGACTGTGTTGCAATTCAAAGAGTTGAGCAGACACTTAAATAAAAATGTCGATACAGATGAAACCCCAACTGATGATATTATGAAAACTATCGTAAGCAACATAGATAAAAAGCTAGAAACAAATACTGATGTTGCTTACATATTGTTACCAAAAAACAGCAAGTTAAACATAAAAAGCTTAAATTTAACTTTCAAACATAATATCGCATATGACATTAATGATTTATTCAACAAGATTATGTTTACTGATAAACCTGATATTACTAGTTCTGCAATACCTGATAATTCATCCGGTGGAACTAGTAATGCAATGTCAACGGGGCAAGACCAACAACAAAGTGTAGAACAAGAATCTACGGGGCCCAAGAATCAACAACCCAATGTAGAACAAGGATCCACAGAACCCAATAATCAACAACCCAATGTAGAACAAGGATCTACGGGGCCTAAAAATCAACAACAACAAAAAGGTGTAGAACAGAAATCTACGGGGCCAAATACAAATACTTTGCGCAGTCCTATGAAAAAAAAGACTTAATTTAATTAAATTTTTAAAAACTAAGACTTAATTTAATTTAATTTTTAAAAACATGAGAGCTGGTTCATTCGGACCGGCGCGAAATAGCAGCAGGTATTAAACCTGTTGGTTGCTTCGTTGCCACCCACAGCCAGATTTATACTGCGCTAATTATACCTGATCCACTGTATGGGATAAATTTCCTTGTCAATCAGCATGCTCGATATGTTCGAAAACACACTGGATTTCATCCAAGGAGTTGACGTTTCTTTTCTTGCTACAGGATGAGATACTTTTATTACGCTACTTGTAATACAGTTTTCAAATTTCCAAGCATCTTTACCTACCAACACAAACACTGGATCAAGTTTTTCAGATATCGTCAACAGAATTTCTTGCATAACCTCTTCCCACACAACAGAATGATCCTCCAAGTACTTAGGACAGTTTGTGCCCATGGTCATAGATGCGTTCAACAACATAGTTCCTTGATCTATCCAATCTATCAACATTCTGCTTGGTGGTTTACACAGTTTTTTTACTCCAAAATCTCTACACACTTCAGACACTATGTTCTGGAGTGTGAGAGGGGTTGTCATGCATCCTGACGACGGCAAAAATGCCGGACCGCATGCATACGGAATTTTTGTTACAGGACAGCACCCTGGATAAGGAGATTGACCAACAAATACCACTTTTACCTCATGAGGAAGAATCATTCTGAACATGTCAAACACGTCATCTTCCTTCGGCAGCAGCGTGTATTTTTTGGCAAACTTGCTTACACTGTCAAGTACAACTGACATCCTTTCGCTGTTCATTATAGGCAATAACTCTGCCCACTTACTCATTGCGTCTTTTTTGTATTTAAATTGCGATTTTCTTTGATTTGATAATTGCATTTTTCAAAGCATACATGTCAACATTAGATTTTTGTATTTCATAGAGTGCAGGCTTTTTTGGTATTTTTTTTTCTGAAATATCGTATTTAATGTATCCTTCTTCGTCAATCTTGAACCCGTATATGCGACAGATTGCGTCGTTATATGGATGATTCCAGACTATGTTAGACTTAGGAATTTGTCCTTTAGATATCAGACTTTCTAAAAGTTTCTTGTTAGATTGTTCTACTTTTTCATTTCCTTTATTGTGTTTTGTCCTTACCATATGTGCAAATAGTTCTAACGGGTCCTCTTCGTCAATTCTAGACGGATATTCACCTACGTCGATATATGATCTTCTTGACATGATTCCTGGCTTTAGAATACATTTACGTGTATTCTAAAGTATTTGTTAGTTCATTTTACAATAAGTAAATTGAATTAATTATTTTATATATGTTGTGTGTAAATTTAACACATTATTGTGTAAATTTAACACATTATTGTGTTAATTTAACATATTATTGTGTTAATTTAGTTATACTTGGTATAACACCCCAAGCTTTCTCTTTCTCTTTCGCTTTAGCTTTAGCTTTTTTAAAGGCATAACACTCCAAGCTTTCTCTTTAGCTTTAGCTAAAGCTGTCTTAAAGGCAATGCTTAATTCAAACAAAAACACCTCATACAAGAAACTTGCAAAAGAAGCAAAAAAATCTGAATGCGCCATATCAGAAGAACCTTTCAATACTCTCATCGTCGATTTTAAATCGCGAGTGTTTAGGTATATACGTCTTGTGTATGTAAACAAGCCCCTTAACAAAAAAATAACCAACGTTTTTTCTGCTATAAATGATCTTCAAAAAGAAAAAAAACAAATATTTCACAATGCACTCGCGTTTACAAAAAAAGAAATTGCTGTTATAAACCCTAAAAAGTATACATATGTATTCGGCTCTTCTAACACTTGCGCTTTTAGAGAAGGTATAAAAGCAGAACGCGCAAAAATATTAGAAAAAAAACTTAATGATCTAAAAAGTCTCTTTGCTGAATTTAAACTTAACATGTTTGATATAACAATACTTAAAAAATGTTGTGCAGCTCTTGACAGCTATATAATATCAGATATAGATGATATATGTACTATGTACGAAGGACAAGAATGGTCTCTAGGAATAGAACACTCTAATATTCAAATTTCGCAAAAAGTCGACTATTTTGAGTCTGACAGATTGTGTGCTAATCTTAGTGCAAATGCTAATTTACATGCAAATAGCAACGCAATTCTGTCAGAAAATTTTAATTGTGTTGCGTTATTTGGAGCAGAATTTATGGTTATAGAAATTTTTGATAATTTTATGTTATACGTTACCCTAAAAGACGTTATGAAAGCTTTTAATGTAACAAACAGAAAAGATATGGTGCACAGGTGTTGTCTCATGGGAACGCATTTTAACTTAGGAATGAAAGGAATAGGACCCGTCAAAGCCAAACAGCTCGACGCACCTAAAGCAGCTGAATTGTTTAAATCATGCATTCGAGCACAAAATATAATTCAAACAGATATTTATAAGTTCTTTAACCTTAGCACTGGCGGCTCCACACCCTGAATTTATCATATAATATAATCGAATAACTGCACTTCATAGCCACAAATTGAAGAATATATTAAATTTTAATCAGCAAACGTTAGTCAACAAACATTAATTAAATATGATCTTTTATAAAAAAGTAAAAATACACTACAAAATTCCAAAAATTTATCAAGCTACCACAAATGCAAATGCAAATGCAGATGCAAATTCAAATGCAAATGCAAATGCAAATGCAAATGCAAATGCAAATGCAAATGCAAATGCAAATGCAATTTCAACGGGGCAAACATGCTGCATTAACTTTGCGCCGTGTAATAATAAGTTTATAGTACATGTGGACCAAGGAGAAAAAAGATTTTACCTTTTGTTTTCATCTTCATCAGAATTTCAACAATGGTATGTCACACTTGCTCCACATGAAAAAACTATGAACGAAGTCATCATATCAGACAAAAGAAAACTCATTATAGATATTGACCATCCTAATTCTGATCATGAGCAATCACTTTTATTATTTTATGATTTTGAAAGACATGTTACATCTAGAATACATGACGTGTTCATGACGCTAGGCATAGGTAAACCAGAAATAATTATGTATGATCTTTGCAACGATGACAGTGATACATTTTGCAAAATATCGTACCACATCGTCGTTACCAATTTTGTGTTTTCTGCTGAGACTTGCATGGGTCTTTGCATGATCATATCTTCTGGTCAGGTATGGGATAAATGCGTTGACACTGGAGTGTACAAAAAAATACAATGTGTGAGGATAGAAGACAGCACTAAATTTGGCGAAAATAGACGAAAACAGCGAATTGTAAATTTAGACTTACCATTTTCATCCGGATTATTATCTAATTTTGAAAACACGACAGAGTCCCACGTCGTATGCAACATAAAAAAATATCCAAATACAGCTTATTCAGGGCTGTCCAGCTTCCAACAAAATATAAATATAGATTTTACACAGTTCAAAATAGGTAAATATAACAATAATACAAATTTGCTTCCTTTGTATAGGATTAAACCTGGGTTTTGTTTTATGTGCAAACGCGTTCACGAAAGAGAAAATGCAGCTATTAAGTATAGATTAAATAAAGCTCCATCGTATATATGTTGGAGAAAATTATATGAATGAATGTATTTACCCATACCCAATCGTCGCTTTAATTTAACAAAATCTGGGCTGGTTCCTTTAATTTTAATTTAAATTTAGGACAGGTTGGTCGCTCCGCTCCCACCCAAACAGTAAATACAAATTAAAATTTTATTCGTAAATACAAATTAAAATTTTATTCGTAAATACAAATTAAAATTTTATTCGTAAATACAAATTTAAATTTTATTCGTAAATACAAATTTAAATTTTATTCGTAAATACTTTTAAAAATTTAATAAAATTATAAAGATAACTTTGACATCAATTTTAGGTGATTTAAAGACAGTATGATAATGTTCTGTTCTTTAATGGTTTCAATTTGTACGGCATACCCTTTTTTGCAATAAAAATCTAATAAATCTAGCCTGTCCATTGTTATGTTAAGAGTTATTTTTTCGTATGGATATTTTGCAGCAATATGAGTTAACAACCTGGTGCCTAGACCTTTGTTGCGGTAATCTTCTGCAATGGCTATGAACCTTATGTGCATTTTGTCGCCATCGTAAGGTACCGCGACCATCAAGCCTATGATGCGCCAGCTACCTGATTCTATAAGTGCTGTAAACTCTATATCTTCGTGAATCCATGCTGTAGGTATAGTTGGATAGTTTTTTTCTGCAAACTTTACAAATTCTTTTCTGTAATAATCATTAATATTTATGTCGAATTCTCTTAGTTGTACTAAGTTATGCTTGCTGCCTACAGTAAATATCATATTTTAATTGTAATAATAATTTATCATTAGTTTTCATTTTTGTTTTGCAAGCTAATTCTTGCAAAGCAAAGCAAAGCGAAGCAAAGCAAAGCAAAGCAAAGCATAACTGGTTAGGTCTACATAACCTACAAAATAATTTAGTAGCGTATTGTTTACAAATAAAATAAAATAAAAATAAAATAAAATATTGCGTATAGCATATTGTTTACAAATAAAAAAATAGAAAAACCTGCTTATATTGCGTATAGCATATTGTTTACAAATAAAAGAATAGAAAAACCTGCTTATATTATATTATATTATATTATAATAATGTTCCCTAGATAAATTACAATTATTGGCACATTTTTATTTTAAAAATGACCGTTACCGTTATTTAAAATACTGCTATATTCAATGTCTATAAGCTTAAAATCTACATCTTCAATACTTTTGTTTATCAGCGAAGACTCATCTATAAGTATTTTAAAACCTCTTTTGACATATTTTGTAATTCGTTTGTTACTTAACGTTTTTATACTAAATACTTTACCTATTTTAGTTTCTACATCTGCTGGAAAAGCGGAACAAACATTAGCTCCGTCGTAATAATTCATCAAAAATGTAAAATCGTACAAACATATGGCTTCATGGGGACTCAATATACCTTCTTCTTCCATTTCTATCATGCATACTTGAATTTTTTTATTTGTTGTATTGTGAACAAGAGTCGTCATATGCATGGTATATTGATGTGTCATAGGATATGAACTGTTTGTTTCAGCCGTAACATGCCAACCAGACGTTTCAAGATACCCTATGACACCATAGCTGTGATCATGATCTCCGACGTATATATCCATGTCTGATTCATCATAATGTCGGTTATTGTCGTCATCATTTATCAACAACCTAAGTGCAAATGAACCGCTGACAGCTGCACAGTTTTCTTTCAACATATTATTAAATTCTTCGATATTATCGTCATTATCGCCTATATATTCTTTTAATATTTTTTTAATTTTGCTGTGTAACATTATATTATATCATAATAACAATTGACAAATATTTGCCCTTGCTTGGGGTGTGGGGCCCCAAGTATAATTATAGTCAATTTATACATTAAATTTAGTTTTGAATTATATTATATTTTTATAAATTGTTATATATTAGCACTCATTTTTTTGTACCATGCAGGAGTTTGTCCGTATTTCCATTTCATTACATCAAATTTTTCATAAAATAAATAATTTTTGTAGCTCTGTGTAGGATCTTCTCTATTTTTGTATATATCAGGCATTCCTAGACCTACATCTGTGGTTAACGGTCCTACAGGAATACAAGTAGGTACATGCATTTTTAACCATATTAGAATACCTTCAACAGAATGTAGTTTACCATATCTTTTTTTGTATTCTTCTACAAGTTCAAATCCGTACTTTATAGCATAATCATAGTTTCCTGTACTTTTTATTAACCATTTGTACGTTTCGCTGGTAGATTTTATTACTTTGCTATCTTTGTACGGACCTATAGCAGACAGTATGTCGTCACAAATAACAAGAGGTAACCCTGATCCTGCTAAACCATCGTATCCTTCTATACGCCAATGAATAGCACTTAAAAGCATTGCAACTTCTATGGGTATCTTAATGACATAGCTGTCGCATGAGTCCCTTGCTGCAATTATTGGGTCCCAGTCAGTGAAAAATATGTTTACCATCTTATATTTTTCACATATTTGTTTTATTTACTTATAATAGTTTCATTTAATTTTATTTAATTTTATTTTATTTTATTTTGCGCGATTTTACAGCAACCTGTTCAGCCTAAATTACCGCTGATCTGTTCCTTTGGATTAAATTAAATGAAATTAAACCGGCGCGAATTTCAGCAGCAGGTTCCGCCTAAATTACAGGTTTATTTGGACCCAAGCAATTGTCTTTGCATGAAATTTATGGATAGGTTATTTTATTTTAAATTAAAACTAGATATCATAACATCGTCTGCTACCGTACCGTTATATTGCACTTTAAGGTCAGCAAGTACTTTGCAAGCTCGCCTGTTCAGGTACCCTGTAGTTGCAGTGTTTACACCCGTGCTCACAACACCTTCTCGTGCTGCCATTTGGTGCCCAAAAAACTCTTTAGGAGTTAACCCTGTAGAATAAGGATTGTTACAAAATATTCCTTCTTTGCCTCCGACGTATTGTTGTCCTATTGTCAGGGCCATGTGAGAAGCGTGAACAGCAGAACCCTTTGCACCGCTATTTATCATGCTCATAAGACCAGATGATTTTTTAGAGTTTGACATAGTATTTTTGACGTATTCTAGGCAACGATTTTTGAAAGAATCTGGGTCTTCACCTTGATACCTTTTAAATTCACATTCTGTTGCAATCGACTCTAGCGGAACTGTCAAACCGTAAGTAGACAACCAACGTAATACGACTAATTGCAGCGTGTAAAGATCTATTTTGCCTTCATGCAACAATGTTTTTAGTTTTTGTTTGTCGAGTATGTGACTATTATTTAGTGCATCATAAAATTTATTTAAATTTAAATTATTTTCACATAAAATAGAATATAACTCTTTTTTGTTTATTATATTGTTGTTTTCTAACCACATATTTATATTTATATTTATACTTCTGTTTTTGTAATATTCTTGGTCACGTAAACTTTTATCGTAGTCATGTATGCACATTGATAATATATCTAAAGTTGTTTTTGTTTTATTATAATGTACATCAACGTCCCTACCTATGCGTTCATAATTCAAATTTGAATTTGAATTTGAATTTGAACTTTCTATAAATATAACAACACAATCTTCCCATACTTTCCGTGATACAGGTGCATTTAATTTAGACATCAAATAACATCCTGTAACAACGTCTTGTACGGGTGTAAGATCTTCTTCAGATACATGACACAATTCAGCCATTTCTATTGTGTTAGACAGGAAGAATGTGTTCATTTCGTCTCCATCGAAGTCAGCATTAAACGTGGATGTTACTTGTGGGTTTATGCTAAAAACGTTCATGTTGACATTGTTTTGTAATACAACTTTAAAACATACCAAAGAGGATTTAGACAATGAAGGTTGTCTGTTTAACATGACAAGGTCACCGTTTTCGAGATTTCTGTCAAATACCATGCCAGGCAAAATGTTTTGCGGGTGAACACTGTCGTCTGTATCTTTCCACCAAAGGGTTTGTTTGTTTGCTAACCGTTTTATATGTGCAATGTTATATTTTCCGCACGTAACTGTAACACGTATGCGATCTGATATTTTTTTAGGCACTGATACTTCGTTTATTCGTAAAGTAGAATCACCTGTTATTACTGTTCTAGCAGACGAATCTATTCTTTTTCCTAACATTAATTGCCTTAATATGCCTTCAGTTCCAGAAAGCATGCCTATTATACCTTCAGTTCTTTGAGCTCCGACTATTCGAGAGTAAGCTGCTGAAAGCATGGCGCTTTTAGATTTAGATTTTTCCATATTTTTAATTTTTGTCCTAGGAAGGACTGTTTTACCTTTTAATATATCTATTAACTGTTCATACAGTTTTTGGATTTCAGTAGACCATTCCATGTCTTCTGGTGTTCTCAAATGTATCGGAGGTACTAATATTTTTGATATTACGTATCCATCTGGAAGAATATCGTAAGGAAACATGTTTGCTTGTCTGCGTTCTCCTGTACTTTGCCGCACTGCATACGTCAAATCTTGTGCATATATTACATAATCTCCACAGTTTCCAAGTTTACATCCAGGGCATCGTTTAGCTTTTAATTTTGATATTTGTTGTAGTACATTACCACATCCAAAACAAGTGCGGTTTAGTACATCTTGAGATTCTTTGTAAGCGAGAGGGTGAAACATGAATATACCAAGATCTAAAAAGGCATGATGACCCGTACATTCTTCGCCGCGCATGCCACATGTTGAACACAATATTTCTGTGTTACCTGCATTACCAAACCTTGGATCGTTTAAATCTAGTTTTTCTGTCATATCAAACGCTGCAACAGAAACAGTATCATTATCTGTCAATAATGACAACATTCTTTTCTAAATTGAAATTGAAATTGAAATTGAAATTGAAATTGAAATTGAATTTAATTTGGTTATTCTATTTATACATAATTCAATTTATAAACAGCGAGGAAACAAAGTACTTACGTAGCCTGTACGGTTCAATTCAATAAGTTACGCTAACGCATTATTTACATTAAGTATAATATAAATACGAATAGCCAGTGAAATACTTTTTGGTCGCTTTGCTATGAATACAAGCCATAAATTAGGAGATTGCCAAAATTTTAGTGCGATCATATCCGAAGTATCATTATCGTTGTTTTTGAATAATGAACCAAAAACCCCCGTAAATGAAGCGATGCCATTTATGGTAGACACAAGGCGACCAGAAACAGAAAGAGTATTACCTTACGGAACATCTTATATTGATATTCCTAACTGGATAAAAAATCCAAGACCTCAATGTCTTAGGTTTATGCTTGCCAAAAACGAAGAAAATTCCATATTTCAAGACACAGAATGTACATATAAAAACACAATTTCCGTTGGTACGGACAAGCATAGTAATTTAGTAAATGACCAACTGGTTATGGCAGAGCCGCCTTGTCTGTTGTCTAATGAAACCCTGTTAGAATGGACCGTACGGGCAGGGGCTGCAGAGGCTGCAAGTTCAGCTAATAATTATAGTTCAGCTGAAAATAATAATAATAATAATAATAATAGTTCAGCTGAAAATAATTATAGTTCAGCTGAAAATAATAATAATAATAATAATAATAATAATAATAATAATAATAAT
>Ga0160427_10000552_pt1 | contig 22430 bp, 24 predicted proteins | sample SolpanmetagenomL_FD_108194 | JGI IMG/M metagenome (GOLD analysis project Ga0160427, IMG submission 108194) | Solar panel surface microbial communities from Lawrence Berkeley National Laboratory, California, USA - L | ecosystem: Engineered > Built environment > Solar panel > Unclassified ...
ATTGGTTGTTGCTGCACTGCGACAAGATTCGAGAATCGTCTGGAAAAGGTTGGCAGAATAGTATAAGACATAACTTGTCCATGAACAAGGTTAGTATTTGTCTATTATATTATAATATATCATCATGTGACTGACGAACAATAGGCATTTGAAAAGGTTTCACCTCTGACTGGATCTCCGAATTGTAAAAAGGGAGGATACTGGCAGTTATCAGAATCCGCTCTCAAATCTGGTCTTATTCGGTCTACAACACAATATCGACAAAGGACTGCTAGTCGAAGAAAGGCAAACAGTACAAGAAGTGCCGAAGTATCGCCTTCGACTGATCATGCCACTCGTCGTTTAATACGAAAAAGGGATATGACTGAACCTATTCCATCTTTACATTCAAGATCGACACCATTGACAAGAATGCTTTCCCAACGTCATCAGCAGCAGCAACAACAACAACAACAACAACATCAACAACATCAACAACATCAACAACATCAACAACATCAACAGCAACAGCAACAGCAACAGCAAGTGCAGCAAGAACAGTCACAAAGACAACAACAAGTGCAACTACAACTACAACCACCATCTCCACCACATCAACATCAATATCAACCCGTATTTACTCAACAATTCCAACCACAGAATCTATCTCCAAACACAACACAACCAATCTCCAACACCAGTCCCAATACAGTCCAACCAATCTCAGCCGTCAGTCCAACAACCATCAGATCCATACCTGACATTATTTCAAACACCCTGGACAATCAGCCCTACACGTCCCCAAATCAAGATCTAGCAGTCAATAACTTCTCAAGTCTAAGCCCAGAGTATTCCCACAGCATGACATCTTCACCTAGAGAAATCCATACTATTTCCATCATGCCCGACGGGACACTCATGGGAAACAATCCATGGTTCGAAACTACACACCCGTCGACATGTCAAGCGCTGAATTATCAAAATATCATGACAATGGGTGGTCAACAACAGCAACAACCACAAATGTCATATGGACCTTATACGACCTATCCATGGATATAGCTCCCGTCTCGTTCCTTGTTTATCAAAGAATTAAAAAAAAGTTTGTTTATGGATTGATATTAATGTATACGAGTTTCCTTTTTCTTTCGTTTATGAAAATGCTCCCTGCTATACGTGTCTATAATTCGGTCAAAAGTCTTTTTTTTTTTTACTTCTGTTCCAAAACACGCATATACATTATATACTTATGTGTATATGAGTTTAAGTGTTCATGTAATTGTAGATAAAGCATATATATCCCCATCGTTAACGAATACTATACTATATCTTTGTATATCCATGACAAAAGTGGAAGACTACCCGACCATGTCTCTGATCATATACTGCATTAAAGGGCATCCTTGTCGCAGATCAAATATGACACATATAGTTCAGGCATGTAATGAGAGAAACACACTTCATTTTTTAGAAAAAAAAGAAAACGACAATGCTTTTAAATTTATTAAAAATCTATAAAATCACCATTCTTTTGGATTTCTTCTTCGTAAAATAAAATGCAGCACGTAAAAATCATATCATACATCATCACCACACACGAACCACCATGTCTTTTCTATACATTCCGGATAGGAAACGTCACGTAGTACTTTCCTTCCCCGTCTCTTCTGTAGATTTCTTAAACCCCCCTTCGGTGGATTTAAACGACGACGATCCAGCGGCTCTTGCGCCGGGAGATAATATCCCAGTTAGAGACGCGGCGCCACTACTTGCCCTTGCTCTTACAATGTCGATGGCGGCTTGGGTGTTTAATTTCGAAGCGTCTTGTTGCTCGTGACTTGATTCCGAAGACGTCGAGCCTTTACGATCGAGGTTTTGGATTTCTTTGGAAGAAGTCACGCGTTCGACTTTGTCTTTGCGTAGTTTCGCTTCTTCAGCTGCTCGTTGGGCACGGACTTGTTTCTTCCACATGGTACTATACCGACCTTTCATAGCGAGGAGTTGTTCGTGAGTGCCGCGTTCGACTACACGGCCGTCGTGCAAGACAAGGATTTGATCGGCCATTGTAATTGTAGATAAACGATGGGCTATGATTAACATTGTACGACCGACTGCAAGAGTCAAGAGAGCTTCTTGGATATGCTCCTCGGTCTCTGTATCGAGTGCCGCAGTGGCTTCGTCTAACAAGATAATGCGAGGATTCTTGAGAATCGCTCTAGCTATTGCCACCCGTTGTTTCTCACCTCCAGATAACCTCAGACCTCTTTCACCGACTTTTGTTTGATAACCGTCTGGAAATGTAAGAATCCTATCGTGGATAGACGCAGCCTGACATGCATGATAAACATCGTCGTCGTTGGCGTCTGGATTAGCGTATTTCAAATTATACATCAATGTTTCGTTAAAAAGAACAGTATCTTGTGGAACAACTCCAATATGACTTCTTAAACTGTTTACAGTAACATCTTTGGCAATGTCGTGATCATCAACCTTGATCACACCACTATTTGCATTGTAAAATCGATAAAGTAGTCGAAACACGGTTGATTTACCTCCTCCAGACTCACCTACCAAGGCAGTCGTCGTACCAGGAGGACAATAAAAGTCTAAGCCTTGTAAAGCTGGCTTTCTCACATCATATGAAAAGAATACATTTTCGAAATTTATACCGCCATCGCATAAAGGTAATTCCTTTGCTGTGGGAGAATCTATAACGGTAGCCTTTTCTTTGAATAATTCAAGCATACGTTCAGCATTTATCATGGCTGATTGTATCATTCGGTAGAATGTTCCGAAAAAGTTCAATGGTCCTTGTAATTGCGACATATATGTCAGAAGAGCGACGAATTTTCCAACTTTAAGCTGACCGATTGAAACCTGATAAGCTGCAATAAAGCAAGTGATCATTAATCCTGCAGTAAAGACAAGATTCTGTGTAATGTTCATAAAGTTTAGAGACAGATAAACATGATATTCTGCATTTAGATATTTGTTGACAGCATCTCTATAACGCTCAAATTCTCGGATTTCGGCATTAAAGTACTTGACAGACTCGTAGGAGACCATAGAGTCGTTCCTATATTTAATTAGTATACTAACCATCAAGCCTCGAAAAGGAATCAACTCACTTGACGGCATCGACTTGACGATCTGCATCAACCATTTCCCGTCGAATATCCCCACGCCACTGAGCCATCCGAATAGTCAAATATATATACCAGAATGTAACAACCGTTACGACAAGTGCGTAATATGCATCAAATTCAATCATAAAATAAGCAATCGCGACACATAAATCGACAAGCATTGGCATGACTTGAAAGGTGACAGACTCCAGGAAACTATTTATCGCATTTCCCTTTCCCAAAGCAGACAAGACTTCTCCCGTCTTCTTTGAAAGATGAAAGTCAAGACTCAAACCATGTACATGTTCGAACGAAGCGACAGATAGTTCTCGGAACGAATATTGACTGACAGGCACCCATAACGTAGATCTTATGGCTCCGAGAATGCCATTGTTTCCTTGTAACAAACGATAGAAAATGTATAGCGCTATACCAGTCCATGGTACTCCAACATCACCATTTTCTCCAGAAAGATCATCTACAAGAACTCCTGCCTGATAAGGAACCATGAACTGGACACCTCTTTGTGCAATCATTACCACAAAACAAATCACCGTTACGACTTGCAATTTACGATCCTTCGAGGGCCAAAGATAGGGGAAAAAGACAGAATAGCCCTTTGTATATTCCCACCAACTACGTGACACTATTCTTTTTGGTTTTTCCCATCCTGCATGTTGTTCTTCTCCTGCACCTTCTTTCTTATCTTGCTTGATTGTCTTATTTGTGACTAGTCCATAATCGGTTGCCTGACCATTTGTGAGTAATGGTGCATGTTCGTCTATTCTGTTTGTTTGAGAATTTGACTTTGGCTTTCCGTACGTAAGGACTGCGTACAATGTGACGAGACAAAGCAGCACTAATATCCGTACCATAGCGATACTGACATCGATTGCCTCCCAGAAACTCATGTCTGCATAAATTGGTCCACCAATCGGGTTGCCCATTCGTGGGTCATGATGCGATTTTGTAAATTTGACTAATGCTGCCACGACCAGACATACTTCCATACTCATTCCTAATATCCACGTTGAGAGGTGAGCTATAGTAGGCGAGGGTACAGAGTCGAAAATGGATATGACGACTAAACAATAGACCATGAAAGATCCTACAATATATATCTGTTCAATTCGCTCAGTGTCGTGATTCATCTATTAATGCTTTCAAATCCGACTTACTACTGCAGCTTGACCACACCACCATCCCTCATGTCGTTCTAATACAGCATGTACAACTACATTTGCAGCGTTTGCCACAAATGTGAATGCCAGTGCCAAAGAAAGCCATTGAAACGCTAATTTTCTAGGTCTGCTGAAATCAACCTCTTCTTCCCTATCTCGCACTTGTTTCCTATTCCTCTTGGGTAATGTTTTGCCTCCAGGTCCGAGCGGTTCGTCAATGGTAGGAGAATCCGGTGATTGAGAACTCTCACTAGATGAGGAAATGGCAATACTTCTCGCCGTGAAGCATGTGATGAAAAAGACGAGCAAGATGATTGAGTAACTCGCCTGGAGATACGTCAAGATCCATTGTGCAGTATCTCCCCTTGTCTCTGCTGATATTGAAGATAATGCAACTATCGACAAGTCATCTTCACCGTACTTCCGATATCGGACAATCCCGCTGAATGAGAGAAGACCAAGCAAGCTGATCGTGCTCGCTGTAATCAAAACTGCCATGACATATCTAACCTATCACTGAGGAAAAGTCTGGTCTTTTATCTGAAAAGTTGACCACTGAGCAAGATTATCTTTATATTTCAGACGCGAGCCATAGATCCGGCCAGATCAGTAACACAAGCTCTGCTCGGGACAGAACAGATTTCCATTAAAAGTTTCGGAAACTTTAGATACGAACTTTAATTATGTTACCAAGGTCCGAGGTTCTTTTTTTGACCATGTTTAGATAAAGTAGCAATACTTTTCCACCGTAATTAGATACAAGGCTAACTCTTCGTGTTGATCTGTCGTCGTTTAATTAAACGCAATAAAATATTCTGTGATCTCTACATTTGTAGGAGGGCTGCCATGCTTTGTGTAAAAGGGTCTTATGGTTTGTAGTTTGTAATTTTACCGAGGCGTGTTGATGTTGTTAGCCTTGTTCAGAGTTCACCACATTCCATCAGAATCATCTAGACTCATTCGTAAATCGTCACTCATAAAAATGTGTAACAATCGTGCAATGTCATTATCGTGTCATACAAGTGGTACCTAAATAAACTATAGACTATACAAAAGAAGGCAAAATTTTGTTCAACAAAATGTTTCAAATTATCCCAACATAATGAATAAGTAAACAATATCTGGTAAATCTAAACTGCACTAAAGCTGGGCTTTGTTTCATCAGATATGGATGGTGAAGAAGCTGAGTCATGCTCGCTGGAAGGTCGACTTCCGGGAATGACCGTTATAAAGACATCTTTTCGCATCTCAATCTCGTTGTTGGGTATATCATTTTGTGATTTGAGTCGTGCAGGTGATGGACTATTGATGAACGACAATCTACTTTTTGATCCATCACTTGAGCTACTAGCGCTCCAATCACCAAACCAAGATTTTGGCTTCTTACTGCTTTGACTTCCCGACATAGCACTGTTCTCTGAAGCTTGTCCTGGTCGAGAGAGGGTTGATTTCTTGGATCCGATGATTCTCGACCAGAGCGAGCTGGGAGTACTGGCCAACGAGGGTGCAAAAGCGACCAGGGCTGCCTTGCAAGCTGGCAGACATACAATGAGTAGAGCAAGGTGGTTTTCGACAGTACACCATATAAATAGCTTTGCTTGATAAACTATATTATGGTCAGTACATCACATTTTCAAGTACGAAGTATAAGGATGCTCACAGAAATGGTACAAGGGATGATTGAAAAGGTTGTAGATGGCCTGCATCCTCAATCCACTTGCAAGAACAACACTGTAAATGCTTGTCAGAGTTGTGCTTCTTATTAGGTAGACTTGGCTTGAATGACTTACATAAATCCAAGTGCGAATAACATGTTCATCGCCGTAGCCTTTGCTTTTGATATTTGAACACCGCGAACAATGATGATAGGTAATAGATACAGAAAAATGTCGTTAAAGATCATGAATCCGCCATTGGCATAGTAAAAAGCCTGATTATTAATGCACTGTCCAGACATTGAAGGTCGCCAGAGTTTGGCAATGGGCATACAAGATAGTAAAATCGCTAGAATGCTACTGAGCCCAAAAACAACAGAAACAATAGCCATAAGCCATAAAATCCAATCATAGCGTTTATCGGGAGATAATTTTCGATAAAATGCTAAGAGTGACAATTTGACAAACATGTTACATGCAAAGTAGGTAGTAAAGAATGATACGTATAGCTGTAAGAATTAGTAAAGGTCTCTAGCATTATTGATCTAAATAATTAATTACCTTGTAGAATATAGCAAGAGTCTGTGTGTCCAGCTCCTGTGGCTGTGGCGGAGTCTCCAGACCAAGACCAAAAGACGTCATGGCGCACTGGATAAGGGATTCTGCCACACCACATACAAGAGCACATGCCAGCATGTAGTCATGTATTTGTAGTGTCTTTGTCTTGGCATATGTCCGCCATAGTCGGGTTGTGGCGGCACAGATGCTAACAGCACAAAAAGCTGCATTGACACCTACAACTGCAGATTGTGTACCGGTAGTGATAGTGGAGGTTGCCATTGTGGATATTTAACAGCCGACAGTGACTTGCATACGAGGATTTGGAATAAAATGAAAAAAAGAAGCAAACAGATTATCGGGATGTCACAGGAATCGACTCGGGTTTTAAGGCGAGTTCCATCGAGTCCATGAATGAAAAAAAAAGATCAATGCATGAAGTGGATTCGACTTACAATGTTTAATGTACTTTACCTTGAAAGTATGCCATTGAACTGTACTGTTAAGAAATTGGCTCCGGTCGACGCGCTGCCGACTCAGCTCCGCAGAATATGCATCTGTCAGGGTTGTGTCGATCGTTCTCGCGTTTTACTTCTGTCCAGGTTGAAACGAAAAAAGTATATGCAGATTGTGATAAGCTTAAGCGGCTTAAAAAGTAATGGTCCTGATCAAAGAAAGCGCAATCTTGGACGTCACTGGTACAATAAAATCCTCACACTGTGGAGTAGATAAAAGTCAATGGCTATGGTAGACAGAAGTATAACAGCTATAATTCGGTCAGTCTTCGGCAGAACGCCACAGTTCCGAGGGATATTGTCGAACAAGCTGGCCAAGCGAGTGACGTTTTTACCACCGCACTAGCAGGTTCTGTTTTGAATGAAATTATGGTGTCTTTTTCGTCGGGAAATCGTACTGTCATTCACATTGCATAACATTGCCGTAGGTTGCAAGAAATGACTTGCGTTTAGCCATTTCTTTTTGTCGACTAATAAAACAAAACAATGCAGAAAGCAGGAGAGGTATGGCCGGGAAAAAAAAGTCAAAAATCTGACAGCTCTCAAGCACAGACCAGACGTGGTTTCAGGGTTTGGTACTCGGCAACTTCCTCGCTTAGCGTTTTAAATGGTGAGGCTGCTCGATACAAACACTGCAATTATATACTTGATTGATATCTGTAGTTGTGGCGCATCGTAACCAAGATCGCATACATAATATATCACTGAATTATATGAAGTCCTCGTCAAATCGATAATTAAATCAGATCTAAATTATTGAATGACTTGCCTTATGCGGTCATTTTGATTATAAAAAAGGGGTGATTGATAGGGTTTCAAGTCACCGAACGGAATGAACTGTTGAGAAAGCAGTACCAATATTTTTTTTCATATTTTCTGTCAAACTCCACTTTTGGAGAACATCATCATTCCTGGAATCCCCAAAACTGTGTAGTTACAAGGATTATGGCTCAAGGAGCAGTCAAAAGCAAGCCGTCATCAGCTAAAATGTACGTAATTATGGACCTTTTACCGTATTCTTACCTATGAAGGTGATTTAATTTTATAATAGCGCCAAACCGAGCGGACCGCAGCGCGGTAACAGGGTCATCAAGCCCAAAAAGGCCAGATTAGTAACGCAGCACAACTTGAAAAAGGTATGGGATGCTGCAAGCACTATGTGGGATATCATCCAAATAATACTAATCATAATTTTAGAAGCAAAGCGCAGGTTTAGTAGCGCTTACGGAGAAATCTCTTGCAGGAAAGGCTGGACATCTTGAGATGCTCAAGGGTGGCAAGAGGGATGCCAAAGACAACAAGTCAAAAAAGTGATGGTATTACAGTATGATGAAATACATTCATTTCGATCATGCAAGTCTGCCAGTATCTATCAAATAACGCCTGATTTATGTATATATTATTGTAAATGACCACATATGATGACAGGCGTTACGATTAACGGCGAAATCATTCATTGTAAATATTATTAGATACATGTAACAACACTGGCACAATACATTACTGTAACAATACGATATGATCGTGGTTGTACGGCATTCAAATCAACGGCATTGCATATCGACCACATAGTCTCGATTTTTGTACATTTTGCGATGCACAACTTTGCAGACATTTACCGTCGCTTTGATTACGGTATATTATTGATCATTATGTAGAAGTTACCTCGGTTTTTATGGCACACTAGTAGGCTTTTCATTTCGCTTAGAGATGATTCTGCACCACTTTGTTATTCTTTTACATACCGAGGCTCGACCAATTTTTCTCGGCGGGGCAGAAAAGAACTTCCCCACATCTTCCAGACCAGCCCCACTAATATCCTTGCATACGCTTGCAGTTCGCGTCGTGCCATATCTCTGCTCTCTTTTCTTTTTCTTATTACAGTAGTTTCAAGGATATGAGGGATTCCGTGATGTTCGCCCCTGATGAATACTTCACTGCACATAATGAAAAAAAAGAAAAAAGAAAACCACTTGCAGTATCATCGAGTAGAATTGCTTTTGATTGAGGAGAATCATGCATGATTGATCTTTATCATTCAAGTAGGTCAGGCCTAGATTTCTATACTACATTCTGCGTACACGACATTAGACCATGCATTTCCCTTTCATGCGTTGATTTCGACGATATTTCGATTCCTGCATCTATCATTTTTACTATCGATCATTGCCGTTTGTTTCCCACCTTACCCAACGCGTTGTTCGCACATAGCTTTGGACAGTTGTTAATTACATGCTGTACCTTTTTGTTACCTGAAGTTCATTGCGATAAGATTGTGATAGTCGTTATATACGATTTCGATCAAAATGCCGGCCATAATCATATCTCAAAGGGAGGTCGATACGGTGGAATATAATGCTCAAAGTAACGCTTCGAAGATACTTGTCTTCACAGGACTATGTGCGGGCTTTGCTCTCCTGTCTGTTTCCTTGAGATTTTACGTAAGGAAATGCATGCTACGATATCTTGGTGCGGATGATGTAGTCATGGGGTTGGCGATGATATGTGGTATTCTTGTATATGTCTGTTTTGTAGTCGAAACGCATCATGGACTTGGTCGGCATCTAATAACCATCTCGATGGTCGATCTACAAAACTTTGCGCATTGGACGTTTTATGATTCTTTGTTGATGTTTGCTGGTATTGCATTTGCGAAAATATCGATATGTTTGCTATTGATTAGGCTTGTGAAACATCGAGGTTATGTTTATTTCCTCTGGGCATTATTAAGTATGTATAAATCATGTTGCTTTGCTAGTTAGATGGTCTGACCTGTCATTAGCACTCCTGGCTATATACAATGCCGCTTGTATACTTGTCACTGTTTTCAGTTGTACTCCAACTAGAGCGTTGTGGACATTTACGCTACGGTTTTCAGCTCGTTGTTTTAACGTCGAAACATATTTAGTGCTTGGAGCGATAAACGCTGGTATAAACATAGCTTCATCTGTATTGTTAGCTACTCTTCCTATCCCAGCCATTCTTGGTCTGAAGCTTAGCTGGAGGACAAAACTAGGTCTTTCCCTTGTCATGTTACTTGGTTTCTTTGCTGTCGGAGCAAGCGCTGTACGACTCAAAACGATACTCGCGTCGAAACACTCTACAGATCAAACCTTTAACAATATATATCACGTCTGGACTGCAGTTGAGTTATACTTTGTCATTCTCGCAGCATCTCTCCCTACTCTAAAGCCTCTATTTACCAAGATATTTACAAAAGCACGCAACCAGTCCAACAATTCAGATAGCAAATATCGCACGGGCGCAGGTCATGCACTCTACGTGAATGGGGGATATAATCCAACGTTCAAGCACAGTACGTTACTTTCAAGATCGTCGAGTATAACAGCCACTCCGGAAATACCTCCTTCTTTACACAAAGAAGGATCTAATTATTTCGAACTTGTGCAACGTCCCAAGACTGCGGAGACGATAGAGAAAGTACCGGCCGTCAATTATTTGACGCCTATATCTACAAATACTAGTGGACGATCAGATTCGTTATTTCCAGTCATACCAGAAGATGCGTTTGGAGCATATATTTTACGAACGACGGTTGTATCGACCACGCCTGAAATGCCAACTCAACCCCTACCTAAAAATGAGAGGAGGAGTGTAAGTGTTTCTCTTGGCGTGAAGACGACACTTACTATGACTGAACATAAAGACCCGAGGGGAACGAATTTCCTCAGAGCAGTGAGGAAACAAGCGAGTAGGGACTGGGAAGTAACTATTATGAAGACTGCTACTCATTTTCATGATACTGCACCAGAAGGAAATGGAAATAATGATGCCGATGATAAACCATGATGATGATCATGATTCGAAAAGTATTTTAATTCATTAGTACATATAGTTGTTGTGATTAAATTGTATAGTAGATATAGAAATACATGTACATATATATGTTTATTCTTTTTATACACTGAGAAAGAAGTGATCATAATCCTATTCATCATCGTCATATTGTGGTATATCCACTCTCCATAGCTGTCTTTCATCAAGATCATCTCCATCTTTATCTTCCTGACTCTTGAATCTAAAAGCCAATACTGCTCCGTCTTTCAACCCTAATGAAGACGGTGTATTTTCCATCTTTCCCTCATTATTAGCTCTACCCTTTCCCTTTCCCCCTTTCGTCCCGGTTGACTCGGTGTCTTCATATCGATTTATCTCTTCCCAATGCGTAACTTCGAGATTTCTAGGTTCAGTAGGTCTCGCGAATAATATATCGCTTGACAAAGTTGGTAGGATGCCGTCGTTACCTAGATCATTCACATGATCGATGTCTGGATCGAGTGATGATAGACTCGTCGAATTGGCAGTCGATTGAATGGCAGAGAGTAAATCGTCTGCTATAGATGTAAACGTCGCATCTTTGTCGACTTGGAGGACAATTGTGACTTTACGATTCTTGAACAAAATGGTAAGAGCCGACAAGGCGGGGGGTTTGGGCATTCCCTCGGCGAAATCTGGTGGTCTGTGGAGGGATCGAATGTGGTGTGGGGAAAGAACGAAAGTGTGGTAGAAGGATTGACGTTTGAAAGTGAAGAGGTTCGAATCGGGAAGGAAAAAGAGTGGATGATGTCATGGATGACGAAAAAGGCGCGATTTCACGTGATTATGAAACATTATTTTGGTGGGGTTTTTGGCGGCCTTTGAACTTTGACACCTTGTAGAACAACACACTTTCGCTCCTCCCGTCGCGCTCCCGCGTTTCGGGAGGATCTCGACGTCCTGCTTCCTGCATCATTGACATTTTGGAGGAATCATCCTTCTTCCTCGTAGGAGTTTATTCTTCCATCATTTCTCCTTATGATTTTATCTGTTTCCATTTGTTTTTCTTAATTTTTTAATTTTCATCGCTTCTCTTACCATCATATTCGTAAGTCTTGCTTTTTACTGACGTCTGTGTACGGCTACATTCGTTTTGCTGCCCGTGGCAGACGCAAAGGATAAGTATCGATTGATTTCTTAGTCTTACGACATCAAACTCGTAGCAGAACAACATGCCAGCTGATAGGGATATCCGACGAATTTTGGGCGCCGTGTTTATAGGAGGCATATGTGGTACCCTGGCGTTGTCGGCGGCGATAATGGGCTTTTTTCTCGCCAAAAATTCCCCCACGACCGATTCGCAAAGCTGTTACACGGTCGGAGTTGTCGTTTTATTTGTGGTAAGCAGACTTGCGCGAACGATATATTGCAAAGTCCATTCTGACATCAGATTTAGACCGCAATACTGTTTATATACTTTTTACAACTCGCAGCGTTCATCTGGATAGAGTATGAGAAACAAGCCTACACACAAATAATATCCGCCAATGGAATCCTTGTTTTCACCGGAATCGTACTGGCGATTTGTTGGAAGGCTACTAATTGCACAAATCAATGTCTTGGTTATGAATTACACGGTCCTTATACCGTCCCAGCCAGCTTCACTACCCAGACCATAGGCGTCTATGGCTACTCGTGCTCAATGGTAACAGCGTTATATCTAATGTTGATCATAGGAAGGTAAGTTCTTTCGTTCTATGAAACAAATTTTTTGATCTGATTTGTCTAATTGTCTCCCAGCGGTTTCCTAGCTGAGGCTACTTTCCTTTTGATATTTGAACTGATGCGACAAAACGCGCATGAGAGCGGAAAGTCCAAAAAAGAAGATGAAGATAAAATCAAGGCACTTGAGAAAAAGGTTGAGAATCTTGAGGGCGCCCTCGACAAATATGGGATTTACATCGACGGTAAGGGTGTTGCCCGTCATCGTAATGGTGGTTACCAAGCTGTTAATAGACAATCACGGAACAAGTCCTACAGCAGCAATAACAGTGGCAATAGTAATGGTAGTGGCAACCAGGGGATTTTTATGGCCATGCTGCTGGGCCTAATGGGCAACAAGTGAAAGTAGTTAAACAGCTGTAACACCGCCCAAAGTTGTTTTTTGTGTAAACGAATGTTATGATTTTACTAATTTGACCAGTTTCTGACGAGCACTAGACGGTATGTTGTATATATAGGATAAAAGTAAAGTATACCAATATTAGCATAATAATCATGTATAAAAACTACCGAAGATCGAGTAAGCACAGCACAATCATAAATGACTTGATCCATATAATATATAATACAAAAATCCATCATCGTTAAACATTGGGGGATTTTGGCGGTGTGACGATAGCCGAAGCCCTGCCATCTCTATTTCTATTATTCTCGACTCCAGCGACAGTAGCACCGGCCGTCGAGACGTTTGACACGGCACTCCTCGCGCTATGCGGTATTGGTCCCGACGCCGCGGCTTTTGCATGTACGAGCTCTTCTCCCAATCGTGCGTTTGCATCGGCCACTAATGCGCTTCTAGTGGCCGTCGCAGAGGACGAATCAAGTCCATCGAGTTGCATCTCACTAACATCTTCTACTCCTGTGATCGATGTCCTCATAGCCGGGGAGTTTGTAACACTATTCTCCTTTGGCGCGTTGGGATTGTGATGATCCATTATTCCTGGTCTTTTTCTTTGTGAACCTGGTTGTGGTTTAACACCGTTTCGTGAACGAATGTTTGTGTCATCTTCATCGTCCGAACTCATCATTTCGTCGTCTCTTTCGATACGTTTATCCCATGTCCGTTCTGTCATTCGTGTATCTGGATTCGCGTCGTCATCTTCGTCATCTAATCGTGCTTCTCGCTCATCCAAATCTTCTGGATCACCTTTTCCTTCCGGGTCATTATCGTTATCGTTCGGGAAAAGCGGTGTTCGTGGGACGTTTGTCATCTGGACCGAGGGAGCGAATGCCGTCATTCGAAGATTTTCGAATAATTGATTCTTTATCTTTTCCAAATATTCAGGACTGTTTGCATTGTCCATGTTTGAAGGTCTGACATCAAGTTCAAAGTCTGGTCCATAATACTGATTATTGTCATTAGTACATCTAACATTGATACATCGATGCACGGACTTACATCATAATATTCCGTAAACGGCAGGTTAGGACCCATTTGTTGTCCAACCAATAAGCCGGTTTCATACGCCCATGTACGCGCTACATTTCTCATGGTATAACCACCTCCTCCAAGAATAAGAGTAGGGATATTGAAAGATTTGACAAAAGCTACACAATTAGCATGTCCGGCCATACTCAAGTTAAAACATCCTAGACGATCACCACTCAGACTGTCGCCTCCACACTGTAAGACGACTGCTTCTGGTCGATAAAACTCCATTATCTTGCCGATTACTGGTTCGAATATTCCCTTGTATGATTTATCATCAATTCCATCGCGAAGTGGAAAGTTTACAGAGTAGTATTTTCCATTTCCAACTCCGACATCTCGAAGTTCTCCGGTTCCAGGAAAGTATTCTCCATATTTGTGAAATGATACGGTCATGACTCGATCAGTTGCATAGAACGCTTCTTCAACACCGTCACCGTGATGTACATCAATGTCAATATACAACACTCGAGCCTTGAATCGTAACAGTTCGATAATTCCAAGCACAATATCTGTCATATTCATCAGCTGATTATCATTAATTAGTCTTAAGAAGGGCTTACCATTGATATAACAAAATCCACTAGCCTCACTCTTTTTCGCGTGATGTAGGCCTCCCGCCCAATTCACAGCAACGTCACACTTTGATCTATTCAATCTAGCTGCACCCTCCATACTTCCACCAGCACTTATACCACAAAACTCAAAAAGACCATCAAAAACAGGACAATCATCTCCAACATTGTACTTTCCTTGCTCTTTTGCGTAATTTTCCATATTATCCGGTGTGACTTTTTGTAAGAAATCGACATACTCGTCCGTGTGAAACTGTGTCATTTCGTACCTAGAAGCCGGCTTCGCTCTCTTTTCGAGTAGACCATCTCGTCAGTTCTACCACATGAAAATATATAATGATCATGGGAAAATACACACATATATTTCCATTTTCTTGTATAAACCATAATTCATAATCAAAGAGTGAGCCATTCGTATTCTGTGTGGTTTCATTGGATGTCCTGCATTATATGCATAGTTTCCAACGTCAGAATCGTAAAAGTAGGCTACTTTTCGTGGTTGTGAAGAGCCATTTAGTTTCGGAGGATCGATTGGTGCGTAATTTGTCGATGACGTTGTGGCCATCTTGTGACAGTCGAGGGCAGACGGGGAAACCGTCGCCGTGGGTTCAGAAAAGCAGTAGTTGTAGGTATAGTACGATGTATGTTATTACAACAATGGTTTGGAATACAATATGCTACTGTAGTAAAATGGCGGAGTGGAAATAATGTCCTTACAGGAACATGGGGTAAAGGTGAGGTAAAGTACAAAGCGGAGATGCGGACCGTAATGCGAGCTATGTTTTAATGCGCAAGCTCTCTGATTGAAAGAAGTGATATAAGATTGACATTGCTTTACATCTGACCCTATTTCGACTCACATATTTATGACCGGTCTTGTCAATTGATATTGAAATTACCGAAGAGACAAAAGGCTGAAATATAGTCCAAATCACGCCACCGGTCCTGGTAACAGTCGCTTGACATCTACCACGAAACTCACAATATGGATCGACTACAAAGAATGCTGGCAGCCGCTCAAGGCATGGGACAACATTCTAGTGTTCCAGCAGCAGATACAAATATTATAGATAATTCAGAAACAGTCTATATAAGTTCTTTAGCGTTGTTAAAAATGCTTCGACATGGAAGGGCTGGAGTTCCGATGGAAGTTATGGGTTTGATGTTGGGAGAGTTTGTGGATGATTATACCGTACGAGTAGTGGATGTATTCGCCATGCCACAGTCAGGTACAGGAGTGTCAGTAGAAGCAGTAGATCCAGTATTTCAAACAAAAATGATGGACATGTTACGACAAACTGGTCGGTCAGTCTTAATACTCTACTTCTCATCTCACATTTCAATGACTAATATAATAATAGTCCAGAAACAGTAGTTGGATGGTACCATTCTCACCCTGGTTTTGGATGTTGGCTTTCAAGCGTAGATATCAACACTCAACAATCCTTTGAACAATTAACTCCACGAGCTGTCGCTGTAGTGATAGATCCTATCCAATCCGTAAAAGGAAAAGTAGTCATTGATGCTTTTCGGTTGATTAATCCACAAACATTAATGTTGGGGCAAGAACCCAGACAAACAACCAGTAACGTCGGACATCTTAACAAACCTAGCATACAAGCCTTGATTCACGGCCTCAATAGACATTATTACAGTATCGCTGTAGGGTATTTAAAAGCTAGAGGAGCAGCCGCAGCTTCTCAACCGGGTGAGATCATGCAAGGAACAGGCTCATCCGTCGCAGGAGTGGGAGGCGAAGAAGGAATGTTGATGAATCTACACAAAAGTGTATGGACAGAAGCTTTGACCATGACTGATTTTGAAAAAGATTCGCAATGTAATGGAGATAGATTAAAAAGATTAGTCAGTCTCGCAGAAGGATACGAGAAGAGAGTAAAAGAAGAGACGGAGTTGACGAAAGAACAATTAAGGACGAGATATGTAGGGAAAGTTGACCCCAAGAAGCGTAAGTTTTTCTCTTTGATCACAAATTCATATCGTGTATGCTGATGTGTTGTATTAGATATCGAAGTCGTCAGTACAGAAATAATCGAAGATAATATCGTTTCGGTAGTAAGACAAATGATAGATAAGGAAGCTTCTGTTCCTTCTTCTGCTACTTCTACTACAAATATATTAAAGTCTTCAAGGAATGGTATGCAAAAGCATGGGAACGGAAATGATGGAGGAATGGATATAGATGATGAGATATAGCCGAGTAGCATCGAAGGAGACGATTACGTGTATATAATATAAACAATCATTGAAATATCAAGATCATTACGTACTTTTGATACATTACCTTATCGCACACTGTATCACATACTTTGATCCACATTTCAACGAGAGCTGCATAATCAAAGCAATCAAGATGGAAGATTCTATCATATTATTACAGAAAAGTTATATACAAGCTTATCAACTCCATTGTCCATTGATCATCTCCCCTTTTCCTGCCCTTGATTCTCATCCCACCAAAAAAAAGACGCCAACGTCTAGTTACTTTCCAATAACCGTGACGGTTTCCAAAACAGTAATCGTGCTCAAAGCTTTTACAGTCGACGTAAACGTCACAGGAATGACTACCCTCGGTAAATCCACCTCCGATTCATTGGCGTTTATCGTCAATGTTGATGTATTTGTCGATGAAGTAGTAGTCCTAGTCACGGTACTGAATGTTGTAGTCGTAACCGTACTCGTCTGTTGAATCGAGCTTGTCAAGTCGATAGTCGTACTTGTGTCGAGACTTATGATGTTCTTGAGTTGATTGGACAATGATGATAAGAAAGGTATTGAAGAAGTAGTACTTTTTAACACCGAGGTGGACATTCCGGGAAACTCAAACGGGTTCGAAACTACAGCTGTGCGGTGGTTGTAGTTCTGCACGGCTTTTGATTGGGGGTCCTGTTGGAGAAGAGTATATGATGGAGCGTGGCTCGATGTAGGGGACGGTGCAGGAACAGAGGGCGTGATCTGTGCATTGTTTAATAGTAAAGACCATATCGATGGGAATGCTGGTGAGTTTGAGACTGGAGATGGAGGTGAAGATGACAAAGATAAAGAGGATGAATGTGTGATCTCTACGGGAATGACTTGTGGTAAAGACACTGATGAACTGATTGGATGTACTTGTGGTAGAACCAATGAATGTGGAATTGGAATGACTTGTGGTAAAACCAAAGATTGTGGAATTGGAATGACTTTTGGGAAAATCAAAGATTGCGGAATCGGTATGACTCGTGGTAAATCCAAAGATTGTGAGATTGGAATGACTCGTGGTAAATCATTCGATACTTGATTTCTCCTCGATAGTTTCGAAGTAGCTGAAGACGAAGAACTTTTGACCACAACATCTACACAAGACGTATAAAACTCGTCTTTCCCATCTGGATACGTAGGATCCATTCCAGGTTGTGTAGGCCATGCCCAAATCCAATACAATGTTATTATTTGACCTGAAAAGTCTTGTGGAATAAGCACGTCTGTCTCACACCACTGTTCAACATTTGAATCTGCTTGACCTGGGATCCGATCTGGAAAGTCTTTTTGTCGTTGTTGAGAGATTGTTCCTGGATTAATCTGATGACATCGACCATCGTCAAAGTTCTGGGCAGCGAGTAGACGTCCTTGTGCGTTTCCCCCTTTCCCATCAATAGACCATTGTAAGACAGAAGATAACATATCGTTATTGGCAGACGAAGAGACAGTGGCGTATACAAATACAGTGCCCGACATTGCAGGTTTACCCAGTTGAGCAGATGGAAGTGTAACATGTCCATTTTCGAGATATTTGATCGCGACATAATTACCAGCAGATGCTTGAAGTGCCGGATAAGCTGCTGTTTGATTTGATTCTTGCTGACTTGTAGAACAGACAAGATCTTGATCATTTATTCGTGTTCGGCCAGTTGATAATGCTGGTACGAGATTGGTCATGATTGAATTGCTGAATTGCGCGTCTGTCCTTGCAACATAACCGCGTGGATAACCCATTTGACCAGTAAATATACCATCAGAGGATATTTCTTGCATTTGTTCGATCCAACTATGACCGTGAGCTTGTAACACAAAGGTCGCCAGGACCGCGAGAGGTGTCAACATGGTGAAAAGTACGAAAGAAAGTTGTGAGTTTTGCTTTTTATTGTATCGACTGATCAAATTACACAATACCAGATTGTGCACCAAAAAGATTATATGTAGGAATTGAGATGGAAAACAGAAATGTGACATGCAACAAGTATTTATGTAGGTCTAAGATGAAACGAAAAATACAAAGAGTGAAAAGGTAACATGGAAACGACGACAACTCACAAGATGTTTGCGGTGAAAGTTGCTATTGTGAAATGAAATGTGAAACAAACAAAGAATAATGCAATGTGAATAAAGAGTATAGTCTCGGACATGAAACAAAGGAACATGGAAATGTGCTTTGTTATTGACAATAATGAAGCATAGTTACTTACCGCTTGCGATATACGATTGACGTGGGCCGCTGTTATACAAAGGATGTATATACCTCATCTGCATCAAGAGTCTTGGAAAAGGAGATTGGTATCACGTCGTTATTATTGAACGAGGTTAGAATAATAAAAACGGATAGTCTATCAATTTTATATTGGAATATCAAAGCTTTCACAGTTAAAAATAAAAACGCGCAAATATCTACACGTTATATACGTCATGCTTCACATCCAAGGCGACAACAACAAGTCGGACTTCATGTCCGAGCAGATACACTAAGTTGCGTAGTCCTTAGCGAATTGGCAACATTCATGGTTCTTGATACTGTTCGCGAGGGTTACAGGAATGTTCTCACCGTTACCTGTCACGACAAGTCACATAACGGTAATTACCCATCGTTCCTCGGCTGAAGCCTCATGATGATCTAGATTAGGCTTTTGCAACCGGAAATGAAGAATGTTCTCATTTTGTCAAAGAATGTGACACTAACAAAGTTCATGTCAAATTGAATAAAAACGCCGAACGCGACACCAACTTCATACACGCTTTCTCGGTCTTACAACGGTGTACAGTACAGTGACGTAGTTGCAAGGCTGGCCAGACGAAAATCAAGTATTGTACCGTCCGATCGTTGAAAGTTATGGAGCTACTTGAGGTATCTCAAATAATCGTGGAAGAGATATGTATAATGTACTTATGTATGAGGCATAGTTATACTATTATCCAATTGGTGCTGGTAATGTATGTATTTACCTGCAAAAACATAAACCATATCTAAAATTCTCCTATCGCTCATTGTCGTTGGAAGAAAAAAAGTCGTTTTTATATACAGGTAAAGTAGCATGATAATTATAAATACAAGTGGTCGATTTGACCAGAATTTCGTATCGTAACATACATAATCATACATATACGTAAATCGTGACTAAGGTTTGACACTTGGTCTGAATTTTAGTCGTGGTGCTTGCAGAATCCATTCCTTCTTTTCAGAATCGAATATGTGATTCATAAAGAGTCGACGAGTCAAAGAAATAGCACCGTATTCTTGCGTCAGTAATTGACTGTAGCCATAAGGTATTAAACATGGTACACCTTCGAAAATCTCCTCTCTTAAAGGATAAATATCGTTAAGTGAGTAGCGATGACCATCTTTGCTCATCATCGCGGTTGGATTGCCAGCCTTTTGCGCCCTTTCGTCCTCTCGAAAGGCAGTAATGTCAATGTACAGTCCAGTCTGCTTATCTACCCATCTTCCATCAATGCGGTTGTGAACTTCTGCAGTACTTGCATTGCGATAATGAGGATTGATCTCAAGCATATACTCTCGACCTTCATAGATATGTATAGTCATGTTGTATTGCTCAGCGAGATAATCCATGGTTGCAAGTGACATTTGAACATCCATATCATTGTCCCAAGGCATGCTTTTTTTATTCCACCACCATCCGAGAAGAGAACCATGCATGATCCAGGTTTCAGCACCAATGTCCTTCATTGTCGTCAGATAAGCTCTGGCCGCAGAAGCGATGGCAGCTTTCTTGTTAATGTAGCTCAATTCCTTTTTGCCAAAACGTCCATCATAATGGGCATTGAAACTATTGTACGTCATCAGTATTTATTTTAAATTTCAAAAAGGTAATTAAAAAAGGATCATACGGAGCCTCAAAGAAATGCTTTTCTGGAGAAGTATCATGCTTAGGTCGCTTAGACTTCTCGCCTAGTGTATGCTGTTTTGGGTCCACTGGCGGTGTGGCATCAAATACCACATTGGGACCTTGTGTTACAAGCTCGCCAACTTTGACTTCAGTAAGCTGTTCTAGTAGGAATGGTACAGGTGAAGTAAAAGCTAAGCGAGTCCAGCTCAAGCCAAGAACTAAGATAGATGCAGACAAGTGCATATTGACCAATCTATCAGGGACACAAAAAAATTCATGTAAGATGGGAAACGCCAGCTGTTTATAAAGAAAAAAACATCCGCTGGTCAATGTAACTTACGAAGCGTACGTAGGCAGTTCGTTACTAGATTTACCTTTCAAACTCGTCAACATCTCGAGTGTAGGGTTTCAGGGTTAACTGAAAGCCAACACTTTCACAGTACATGCCTCGATGTGTAATCCACATGCAGGACTGGACTGGCAACGTCAGCGTTTGACTCACAGAACATATGGAAAATATAAAATGACGCGTTCCTCTCGATCGCAAAAGTCAATACAGTAGTTTGGCTGAAGGACGTTACCGAGCTAAAGATGCCGAAGTCCGGTTTCTTATCACGTGTGTGCTTACCTACCAACATTTAAAGTTTTGAATGCAATTTCCTGTCCCGCCATTTGAAATGAATTCAAAGCTTGTTATAGCATTCCCCGATGTTAGGGTTTTGGGGAGACGAATTTTCCTTTCAGATGATAACGTCCATCACATAGTTTTCGGCATACGTAGTTCTTGGCAATAATTCATGATGTGATAGCAGTATTAAAAAGTGATATTACTCTACAATTATTGAAGCTATTCTAATGGTTCTTGTACTGGCTGATTCTCCTTATCTTGATCTACCTCTTAGTGTAAATTATCCTCTATTGTTGCTACTAATTGACCATGTAATCCCCTTTCTTTTAAAGAATTTGTGATATTAATACCTTGCATGAATTGCTTATTAAATGACTTGATAATACGCTAGCGTGGTTTTTTTGAGGCTTTAAGCTTATGTAGCTGCTTAAGTTGTTGTTGTATAGTTGTATTTTGAAGGATTATCTCTATGTTTTGCTTCTTAATTTTTGTGCCAATTCTTAACAACATTAATTTAAATGATAAGGTGACAGTTTCTTCTTTTATAAGCTCTTCAATTTAGACTTGTGTGCTTAGTGTATGTAATATTAATGAATAGCTAATATCCTGATCTTGTACATCATGAATTAGAGGTGTAATTAGTCTATTATTTTGAAGTTGTGTGAATTTTGATAATAATCCTTTTAATCTATTAATAGGATAGATACTAGTTGCTCTAAAAGCTGATCTTATGTTCCTTTGTGTAAAAGCAACCTTTCTTGCTTGTATATAACAATCTATAAACCTTTGCTTATTAGCAGGTGAAGAATTATTAATAGTACTTATTTTTTAAAGTGCACACTTATATCCTTGTTTTAATAATAAAAACACAGCTACATTAAGTGGCTAAAGAACATGAGATATATGTGGAGGTAGATAGATATAATAGATGTTATGTGTAAGAGCTTTAGCCATAAAATTAATAGTCCTATGTGTAGAATAGCCATTTATAATAAGTAGTCTATTTTTTTAATTTAAGGCTATTTCTAGTATAAAAACATCTTCTAACTAGCTAGTACATATCTCTAATGTTATCTATACATTTAGTGATGTTATATAAAGCTAATCTAG
>Ga0160427_10000556_pt1 | contig 22408 bp, 23 predicted proteins | sample SolpanmetagenomL_FD_108194 | JGI IMG/M metagenome (GOLD analysis project Ga0160427, IMG submission 108194) | Solar panel surface microbial communities from Lawrence Berkeley National Laboratory, California, USA - L | ecosystem: Engineered > Built environment > Solar panel > Unclassified ...
ATCCCTTTCGTCTCGTCCATGCCAGGATTACCAGTCGATTATCCTCACAAGTCATGACAAAGTCACATAGCAACAACATAGTCACGCCCAGTGTTGTCACGACAGCAAGAGGAGGCTTAAAATTAGTAGCATTTAGCAGAGGCATGACGGTAGTGCTACCAGGATTCAAGGACAACGCGTATTGGGAGCTTGGAGCGGCCGTTGTGACGTGCATGCAGGGAGCTTTTCTGAAACGTCATCAAGAGGAGAAGGAACCACGACAGGCAAATTACCACGAGCTACGCATGGTGTGCCGTTCTCCGTAGTTAGTACACTCTCCCGCCACCGCCAGGCCTGGATATTGGGAAAAAAGCCACTACTTCGCCCGCTAAGCGTTTGCAGGTTTAGCTGCGGGCAGGGAACTTCTGCTTTGTATCTGTGGCTGCCCTGGTCAGAGCGAGCTGAACACTCTGAAACTCGTCTTTTGTCTTGAAATCATCTTGTGCGATCTGTCTGTGCTTAATCTCGTTTCTATTAGCAGAGACAGTCCACAATAAGGAACCACAGACGTAGTAGATTAATTTCCCCCATCAGAAAAAGGTGGCTCAAGTTGCAGATCGGCTAATACTGCTGCTGGTTTTTTGCAGCAGTTGCCAAGTAATACGTCACAGACGATTTTGGTACGGGGGGAGAGCTTCTCACAGCTAGCTGGAAGCCCCTGTGATTTTAGTATGAAAACCCCTAGCTGCCGTCTGTCTCTCCATTCTCGCTCTCTTCCCGCCCTGTTTATCTTCGCTTTTTCCATCCTCTTCTCCTCCCCTTCATCACCAAACAACTCTTACGCTTTTTGCATCAACAGCTCTTACTCCATCCCAACCACAACTACTCCTCTTTTGCTTCTTTGTCTTGTTTTATACCCCCTTAGTCTGCAGATTTAATACTTAATACCCTAATCATGTCGGTCAACGTGCCTATGAACAAGGCGCAAAAGGACAAGGATGTCGCACAGAAACTTCAGCTGTACGGTATCTTCGAGGCCTTCTCGGAGGGCAAGATTCCTTCAGTAAGTCATATTACTCTCATCTCAAGTTTCATAGACGACACTCGAAGCTGGATGGTCCACAACGCGTAATTTCGTGACACATGAGAAGCGACGATAAACAGCACGCAACCACAGTCCATCAACAAAGCTAACACATTCTATCAGAACAAGCAAATCGACGTCGCACTCAACAGCTTCCTTGCATCGCGAGCATTGAGCAAGCCCTCAAGCAAGCTGTCCACAGAAGGTCAAAACCTTGTCGCCGATGCCAAAAAGGTCATTGAGGAGGCCAAGCTCCTACTACTGAGCAAGAACCAAGGTGAACTCCTCCAAGACTTCATCTGGCAATGTCAGGTCGCCAGCGGTGGCAGCGCTTCCACTCCTGGTGCACCTGTTGGCAAGGAGACTGCCAAGCAACATGGCAACCAGGCTCTGGATGGCATTCGCACACTCGGTACTTTGATTCTGTCAAATGGTCAATTCCGCAAGCTTCGTAAGTTTCTTTGATGCATCTGCTTGCTTAGAATTAATAACTAACGTCTCCCACAGTCAGTGACATGGTCACACTCCTCCGTGATGTTGCCGGTGATGGTGCTCAGAAGGCTGCCAACAAGGTCAATCCTGACCAGGATGCTCTCGAGCACATCGACGAGCCTGCACCAGACAACCAATGGCACGATGTTCCTTCCAAAGACGATCTCAAGAGCAAGGCAAAGGACAAGTACCACACCAACAAGCCCTTCGATGCTCAAGAGCTCAAGGATACTGCCCGTGAGGCTCGTGGCCAAGCCAACCAGCAAGGCAACAACCGCGATGGTGCTATGAAGGGTGCTATGCATATGGCCGACAACCTTCAGGCCAAGGCTAAGCAAAACGTGCCTGACGACAAGCAGGATGAAGCCCGCGAGAAGAGAGACCGTCTCAAGAACTACGCCAAGGAGAAGATGCCTCAGGAGCGTCGTGAGCAGATCATCTACCGCCTCAAGAAGATGATTGTCGAGATTCAAGGTCACCGTGACTACCAGCAAGCCATCGACACTCTTCTATCTCTCGCAGAGCAGTACAAGGGTCACACCAAGAATCTTGTTGGTCAGACTACCAACATGACCGCTGAGGCTCACCATACCGACGATGGTATCGAGCGCGCCGAGTACGACTTGAAGACTCTCCTCGAGCGTTTCGCCAACTTCACTTCTTCTGACGACCTTTTCGACTCCATCAACGCCATCTACAAGGATGCTGACAAGGATCCCGAGCTCAAGGGCTGGTTCAGACACATGGACTCGTTCATCAAGGCTGCTCTCAAGGAGCAAGGTTACCTTCTCAAGGACAGCTCCACTCAGGAGTGGAACAAGCTTTATGACCACGGCGATTACCTTATCAACGACCGCTACCAGGACCACTTCCAGCGTATCGGAGATGAAGTCAAGTTCTTTGCTTCAGAATTCGACCATGACAAGCAGAACAAGTCATTCGCCGACGCTGTGAAGCAGCTCTTCCTTGATCTCGGCAACGACGAGAACGGCAAGCCTACCTTCAAGCCTCATCTTCTCCAGGATTTGACCAATGTCATTCTTCCTGCCATCTTCACAAACATCCGCTACGTGCCTGTTCCTCGCATCGAGTACTCCGACCCTATGGCAGATGCTATTATCGAGAACTTGATCATCGAAGGTGACAACCTTGCTCCCAATGTCTTCGAGTTCGGTAGCGACAACTACTTCAGATGGGGTCGCAAGACTATCCAAAACAAGAACAAGAACAAGGTCATGTTGTCTGTTTCCGGTATCCAGATGGACCTCAAGGATGTCAGCTACTATGTCAAGAAGAAGCACGGCTTCCCTTCGCTCTCAGACACTGGTGTCATGGATATCTTCCTTGGCGGTTCAGGCTTCAGCTTCAAGATGGCTCTTGAGACTGCTGACAAGCACGACCAGAACAACTTCTTCAAGGTCAACAAGGTCGATGTAGACATTCAGCACATCAACATCAGGCTCAAGCAGTCAAAGCACAAGCTTCTGTTTGCTCTCGTCAAGCCTCTCCTGCTCAAGGTCATGCGCCCTATCCTCCAGAAGGTCATTGAGGCTCAGATTCGAAGCAAGGTCCACGACCTCGACAGCTACTGCTACTCCATCAAGAAGGAGGTTGACCGTGCCGCTGAGAAGACAAAGAACAACCCGGAGCAGGCTTCCAACATCTACCAGCAATACTTCAACGCCTTCCAACAGAAGATGCAGAACACCAAGCAGAAGAAGGATGAGGTGGCTGCTGATAAGTCTGTCAACCTCGCCATTACCCAGCAAGACAGTCTCTTCCCTCAAATCAAGCTTCCAGGAGGTATCTCGTCCAAGGCCACCGAGTACAAGAAGATGGCTGCGTCCGGTGACCGCTGGCAATCACCCATCTTCTCCATCGGCAGTGCTGGAGAGTCTAGCCACATTCCCGGCGCCCAGAAGGTCACTCGCAAGCAACATCAGACACACCCATCAAGAGTCCGTGGCAAGGACAACCTTGGACAGTCTGTTGAAGAAGGCTACTCAAACTCAAATGACCACAGCTTTGGCAAAGACAAGGTACGTATTTTTAATTATATCGACTACAAATGACTTCTCTAACTCGTTTTCTCAGCAATATACTGGTGGAAATCAGTACGCCGGCGAACAGAACAGCAGCTATGGTCAGCAGTACGGCCAGCAATACGACTCCAACCCGTCTTACGGCCAGGACTCCTATGCTCAACGCCAAACCCAATATGAGCAGCCAATCAGCTATGAGGGCTTCAACAATGCTGGTGCCAGCAGTGGCTTGAACACCTACGAACCTGAGCCTGAATTAGTCGGGCAGCAAGCAAATGGGACCACGCTCGGGCTCATGAACCCCGTGCTCAAGGGAATCGTCTAGTCGGATGAATGTTGCGACTCGCTAATGTTCGTCAAGCCATGCTCCGCACCCTAGAATCTCTTTACTGACTATCTTTTCCAGCCTTGTCCTTGGGGGCATTGTTCGAGCGGTTTGAAGTACAATTGCATGGTTGGGAGATTGCGAGATGAAAATGGATGATGCTTTTATTGGACGGTTTCTGCTTCTCTATGATACCCGGTGCTCTTTCTTTTTGTTGATTGATTGTCAGGGAAAATGGGTCTTTTTAATACGTAGTAGTAGAACACAATTGCACCCTTTTCTCCGAATGTCCTATATTCTCTCATGCATGATTTCTTCTGCGAATGTTGCATGTTTTGACCCTTTTCAGTGCGTGGTGTATTTCAGTAGGGTGGAGTCTTGGCGTGTTTGAGAATTGTGGAACACCAAGCTAGCATCACCATTTTTGCACCCGACATGTACAGATGGTATCTCTACTGCTTCTTGACAACAAACATATCAACATATGATGAGTGGACAACAACACGATCTACCTTATCGAGAAGTGCGCGTCCAATTGAGTTGTGGAATCTTAAAAAGGTGTCTTTCAAAATCTGCACGCCTGAAGCTGTCTATCCTGAAACACTTTGATTTACCTGTGACTCCATTGCTCATACCCTTGCACAAACTTCCCAGATGCAGATCGACTTTGACTAACCAGTTATCGTATGACTGCATCGAAAGATACGAAATCGGATGCCTGCAAATGCATACCGTTCCGACCCCCCACAAAGCAAGGCTCTCCTGCAGAGCGAACAGCTTTCCTTTCTCCAACTTGAACACCCCCAAGAGTGCCGCTTTACGCCTCTCTGATGTGTCCTATATACTTCGCATACCTTCAAGAACTGGCAAATGTGGGAAGTTGGAATGAAGCTTGAAGACCCCTTCACTACTTCGTCTGAGAGTGAGAGGAAACGTATACTCTTACTCCTTCCTGAAGCGAAACTGATATTCGCCGCACGGCTGTCTGAATCTCAGATTGTCTTGTGACCCTAACCAGCTACCAGAGCCTCCGACATCCTGCACGTCCTTACTTCACATCTTTCTAGCAATGATTACGTGTCATCCTCTCAGCTTATACCTTCTCACGATTGATCTTTGCCTAGAATACTCTTCTCGTCTGAATTAACTTCCAGCACTCTTCACAACCAGCTCAAGTCTTCCTTTCGTCTCCTGTAGCTCTTCGATCTGTTGAAGATATGATGCAGATGCAATCCTCAATCGACAACATCTGGCATGGATCAATAACAACAACGACGACAACAACACCGCCACCCCCACCGTCATCAATACTATCACCAACAACGACGATGATCCTTTCTTGGTCATGGGCAGGCGCATTCCAGGCCCACCACTACATCCACTCACTGAGCAGAACGCTCATGTGCTCAATAGACCATCACTCTTCGAGTTTGAGATGCTTGATGGCTATAGCGGGCCAGGAGGTCGCACGACATTCAACTCTGCGGAGGTGGAGATAGTTGCTGTGGGAAACGTAACACATTGGTGGAAATAAGACATACCGGACGAGGATGTTTTCGCACCTTGGTGTCTTTGGCTGAGCTTCACTCAGCTGCTATGGTGCTGGTGTGCTACACATGGATACTTTCGGGTCTGAGCCGGCGTGCCTTCAGAATAGTTCGTAGACAGAAAGTCCTCGTAACATAGCATAATGAAAATGCTATTACACCTGATAATGTTCTCTGATATGTTCCATTCTGGTGTGCTTACTCTTCCTTCACCTGTGCCTACGCAAGGATCACTCTTGCAGGCTACGGACTGTCGTGATCCTATGCTGGGCGCGCCTGGTGGCCAAGATCATCCCACCCAACAATGTATCAGCGAGCGGTCTCATGGTCAAATCGCCTCGTTCATTCAATTTCATTGAGCATGGCCAACTGCTCAGTCCTCGAGAGTATATGGCAATGCTCGCTGTACCAATGACCAGGAGACCATTCACATGATGTGCGACCGTTGTGGATTCACATATTGTCAGGAGTGTTGGGGTTTTGGGGCATGGTCCAAGGCTGGCAATCAATATGCTAAGAGGAAGGTCGAAAAAAGGGCACATGAGTGGACAAAGAACAATGGGAATGGGGCAATTGTTACTGGTTACGATAACGACCGAGTGAGCAAGAAGACTCTGAAGGACAGGAAGCGCAAGGCAGCCGCAATATCAAAATGATGGGTGGTGATCTTGCCTCTTGCTGTAGTTTGCTAGTCCCATTAGATTGAATTCCAGGTTGCTTCTCTCTTTTTGCTTGTCTTCAATTTGGCCCTCTCTTTGCGATCGACACCAGAAACTCCTGAAGTCGTTGGTTTTCGCTATGTGTACTGAACAATAGTATGCATCTAACGACTTATACGCGCGTACATGGATCCCAGCTGCTTGCAGACTTGTCTCAAGCCATGTTGCTGGGCAGGTAGTGTAACCAAGACAATGTGCCTCTCTCTGAGACAAGCTCGGCACGCACGAGCGCAAGGTAACGCAGTTTACGAAGGCCATCGGCACACATCTTCAGAATACCACGAAAGTCGTCTTTCTGCGGTGCCTCTTGGTCTCTATGACTCTTGAGAAGGACATCCTTGCGGATTGACAGGCTTGTTCTGCTTGCGAAAGTTGTTGCAAGACCTATAGTAGATACAGTCAGTATGTATTACCATGGCACGTTGTAAAGTACTTGCCTTGGCTTCGTGGTTCGTGAACCTGCTGAAATCGACCCAACTATCGAGGACAGAGAGCTTCCTGCATGCTGCGCCATCAATGCGTAACGACTTCTTATCCTTTGACATCTTAACAACTTCAGTACTATCTAGGATTTCTTTGTGCCTGCGCTGCTCTTCGGTGGTGTATTGCAGCGGAACGTTCTCGATCTTGACTCACAGTAGATCAGAAGCAATTGAGTGCTCTTGCCCATCAAAGACCATCGTGCTAAGCTGGGTGCGGTTGATCATGATTTGCTTCCAGATGCGAGCAAGAAGAGTCCCTTGTACAGCTTCATCATGGCTGGCACTATAGATGAACGTTTTGAAAGCTTCGCGAGTGCAGATCAGTATTGAAGCAACATGCTCGTCAGATAAGTCGAATAGATTGGTATACCCGCCGATCTGTGATACTGCGATCCTTCCAAGACGGTGGCTCCAGCCAGGAGATGAGCTCAGAGAAGTGATCGGGATAAAACTCAGCACCTGAAACGCCTACATCTAAGAATATTGGCTTACTGTATCGTTCAGCGATAGATTCTCGACCAATAGGTGTGTTTCGAGATCGTTGACAGTTCTTAGAGCCCTTTTGTTGAGTGAGATAGTATCCGTCGCTTGTAGTTCAGAGTTTCCGTCTTTCTTCGCCTTCTTAGCCTTTCTACTGACAATCGCTATGTCCTCAAGCGCTTGAGCCTGCGCGACATATTGCTCGTTCTCGTTCTCATCGAATTTTAATGCTAGTCGATGCACCCTTGTGGGCTGCATAGACGTGGAGATGGCTTTTCCATCAATAATACTGCCGTGTGTTTGTCGAATTACCGACAGCTTCATGATGTTGGAATGAGTGTAGCTGTGAGAGCCAGCCTAATTGAAGCCTTAACTTCTGTGATTGCCTCTGTCATCTTGCCCGTCAGCTGAGCCACCAGACGTGCCTTGTCAACGATGAGGACACCAAGACGACGTGCGAAGGCCTTTACTTATTATATATATCTCGCTTCAAATTGATGGGTGGCACACTCAGGCCTACATCCTACTGTGATCTCGATCATGGCTTGGTTGATAAACCACGAGCTGGGCCTATTCCTACACGCAGGGAATATACCACAAGGTTTAGCGTGTTCTGAATGTGCACGATCATGTTTCATTCTTCATTGCTGGCATCACCCAACTCAACGATAAATCAACTGAACCTCGCAATTCTCTGTCGCCCTCTCCATCACCGTCTTATCATCTGCCTCCAGCACCGTGCAAATCTCATCAAACGAATGCAAGCCATTGAGGAAGTCTGCTATTGGGATTTCCGATTTCTTGGTAAGCCCAGTCGGCGTCGAAGACTGTCCACTTTCTTCACCGCTTCTTATTTTCTCCCGCTCTGCATCATGTGCGGTACTGACTCTTGTTGCGGCGACAGTGGCAGCCACAACATCCACACTCGGCTGCTGCGGAGTGACGACCCCGCTACCACCCATGTCTGATGCAACAGCCACAGCATACTTGTGGACGCGATAAAGCAAACCCTTGATGACGCCAAAAGTGATGAAGCGCCTTACATCCACGCCGTGGAGCAACTCTGCATTTTCCAGGCACCACGCGCGAACAGTCAAGCCGTGTCTGATACCAGCATACAATCTGCACACTTCATCCTTCTTCAATCCGTGTTTCCTTCCACCTCCATCTTCTCTTTCTTCCTCAAAGTCATCGTCTGCCAGTCTTGGGTTTGTATTCGTATACCGTATACACTCCTCCTGCATCTCCTCATCCGTGAAGATGACCCCAATTTCCGGCGTTGGTGCATACACGGCACCTGTAGTAAATATATCCAGGAGGAGAAGGAAGCCGTAATACCGCAAATGCATGATTGCTCTGCGCACGAGACGGATGTCTGCGTCTGCAAGGCGCGCAATGTCGGAGACGGAACGCAGACCGTTGATGTAGGGGAGGAGACGGGTCGTTGTGAGATCCCATGTTTGGGCGCTGGCGAGGGTAGAGAGGCGAGTTGTGGCTAGAGGGACGTGGTGGGGTTTGATACGGGAAGGGGAGGGGTAGGTCGGGAAGAGCTTCATGTTGAGCGTGTTTGCTGAGTCTGTGTATGTGATTTAGCATACAGGGCTGATGAGTAGGTTCGCCTGCAACAAGAGGAGGAGACAAAATGAAGCATCACTGCAAACATACCAATCGGCGTCATACACTCGCAATAATTATTCAAATCCTCCAGAATCATCTCACAAATCGCATACACCTTACCTCCAACATGCGGTGCATACATGCTTTTCACATTATACTCCTTCTCTTTCCTCTCCATAGCCTTCTCCTCCTCACTCAACAATCCCCTCCCAACCTCCAACTCCATAAACAACCTCGCCAACTTCCTCACCACACCCTCAAAACTCGTAAAGTCCTCACTCTCATCTAGCACAATAGCGATGTTGAAAATGTATTCGTTGCGATTATACTTGTTTAGGTCGACGATACAAACTGGGCAGCCGATGATGCGGCAGTGGTTGGCGCAGATGGTGACGAGGCGGTTGCAGAATTCTTGGGGTGGGATCAGGTAGGAGGAGATGGAGGGGAAGTCGAAGAGGGGACGAGCGATGGTCGCGTTTGGGGAGGGGACGATGGCACCTTCCGGGATTTGGTGCGCTACAATGGGACCTAAAGAACATCAGCTACGTGGTAGCATGATGTGGACGAGTAGTGTATGACCTTTCTCCGGGTGGAAGCGACTTAGGAAGATGGCTTTGATCATGTTGGACAAAGTGGATTGAAGGTCTCTAGGAGACTACATCGTGCTTGGAAGACGCGTCACGGAACACCATACGCTCGAAAAGCAACGTCGCGCACGTCTATATCATGATGTCGATTGTTAAGTTCGAAACACTGATGAAACAAACATTCAAATTATTGTGGTCACGTGATACCTAGAACGCAGTGGGTCACTTGAGCATTACCTCTCTCTCTAAGTCTCAAAGCTGTACTTTCGTAAAGGACATCTGAGAATATGACAACAATGGTGCAATGAACTCGAATGACTACATTCTTGAGTAAAACTAGTCTTTCATCGATAGCAGCAGATAGAGCCACGTATCCAAGACATGCCAGCTTTACATGACTTAGCACTACTCTTCACAAGCGCAGCGTCACTGCACGCCACTCTCCTGTGCCTGAGCGTACTTCACTCTTTCCTCTTGCATCAACTTCTCCATAATCTCTGGCTCGAAGATTGTGCTTTCAGGTACTGAAGTCTTTCCATACTCAACAACTGGACCAATCATCTCCCTCCAGTCATGTCGTCTCTGCATAATCGCCCTTGTACTCTCGCCCAAACTAGGCTTACTAACTCCCGTAGCCACGCCCGCAGGCTGGCCTGGACGCTTAACTTTATTCTTACCCTTGCCAGTATTGCGATAGCGCTTGAGATAGGCTTGATTCAACTGTGAATCAAGGTCGTCTGAGATTGTCATCCATTCTTGTTGTGCTACAGCATACTCAACAACCTCACGTACTCGCGCTTTGCGTGCCCCATTGATGATACTGACACGTTGAAGCTCCTCCTGCAGATATCGTAGACGAGCGGCGACTTCATCATCGAGATGAGCTTCGTAATCAGGTTCGGTATTCTCATCGAGGAAACCAATATATCGAAGTTGAGCTTTAAGACGTTCATCGAGCTCTTCTCCACTGAGCTTCGGAAATTCCTGCTTGAATCCTGGGAGCGAAGATTCTGGGAAGTATGTTGCTGGTTTAGGTGGCTCCTTCACAGATGCACTATTGGCACTTGTACCTGCCTCCTCCATCTTCACGTCGCCATCAGCGTCCGTCCCATCAGTACCATTTGCTTGTGCGGACTCTGCATTTTCAGGGCGATGTATTGGTCGCAATGTGGAGAGTAGTCGTGACATCATAGGACCTAGTGAAATATTGCTCGTTTCTGCCATCTCATCGGTCATTTGTTCAAGGCTACCATTCGCTTCTATCATGGATGGTTGTTCTGACACGTCGGGTACTGGATCACCAAAAAGTCCATTGTCCTCTTCCGCCCAAATCTCCTTGTAATGCTTAGGACCACGACGCGGTATGACGAAGGGTGTCACTCGATCTCCTCGCTCCATAAGGAATGCCAAATCTTCTTCTGTCAAGGGCTTCGTGTAAGGTTCTAGGTATGTTGCAAACTGATTGGCTGTGACTTGATTTGTAGGTTTGGCATTGACGAGGTCTTTGTCAGGTGGTGTGCCGCATGTTAGTTCATGTAGGTCACTGTGCGGATACTCCGCCACTCCTAGTATCTCTTTCTTGTCCTCTTCATCGTCATGTGCTGTCCAATCGCGGATGTGGTAGATGGTGGGATCATCAAAGGTTGAAGGGTCGGATCCGAATGTCTGGAAGGCTGGAATGGATGGTTCTGGACGTGGTTGATGTGATGTTTCCGAAGCCTCGGAAATTGTTGAGATCCGCCGGTCTTTTGCTGTTTGTTCGTCTTTAGCTGGCTCGGTAGTAGGTGGTTGTGTGTCTGGGGCTGGAGCTAGGAAGAAAGTCTGTTAGTATGACAATTCGTACACCGTTACATGCACAGATCTTGCTTTGTAATAGATCAGACAACTCGGATGAAGCTCTCGAACTTGATGATAGTTCAGATAGTTCAGACAGTTCAGTGGAGGATGGAGAACCTGGAATTTCTGCTAGTCGAAACGTCGCCCTCTGCCTCGATTGACGCGGTGGTAGCCATGTGATCCTGCCTGCGTTTATAGCTTGCTTGAGGTTCTCAAGTCGTGCATTGTCGTCGTCCAATAAACCCATAACTGATGCACATATAATGTTGATAGAAGTATACGAGCTAAACGTGCAGTGTATGGTATGATGTCTTGCAAGAGATTATCAAGAAAGAGGATAGCTTACCTTCAGGCGCCGAACCATCTTGAGGCGCCAATGCATGCGCACCTACCGCGAGCGGTCGTGCTGCCGCCTCCTCTTGCTCCTTCTCTTGTTTCAGTTCCTGCTCCTGCTCCTTCCTCAGCTTATTCTTCTTCTGCTCCTTCTGTTTTCGGTCTTCCTCAGCTTGCTTGGCAGCAAAGTCTCGTTGCCTCAACGTCTCACTTAACTCCTTGCGCTTCTTCGAATACTCCCGCATTCCCTTGTCGCACGTCTCTGATCGAAGTCTTGCAACATCACCGAATGCTTTCAATGATTCAAGCATCTTCTTCATTGATCCGACTGGTGGCGGACTTGTGAGGGATCCATGTTCCTTGAGTAGTTGTTCGTATGACATGCTTGAGGTGTCGCCCATATTTGAAGCTTGATCATTGCTTGTAGATGAGATTGGCGTGGTATTGCGACTCCTAGCATCTCCACGCTTGTTGCCTTTGGATTTTCCGCCTGTTGGTGGCATTGTCACGTGACGAAAGTGGTGATTGAGTGAATGAGATTGTTGCTTTCTGTTGTCGCGCAAACGTAGGAGACTCTACACTGTTGGCTTTGACTCCAAATATGGCCGAAGCAAGCCTACTAGGAGGAAGTTTTGTCTTTTAAAGCAAATGTCACGAGTGCGCTCAGTCGTACCGCGTTCTTGGTTGAAGCTTTGCTATTATTCCGCTGACTCTTGACATGGGTAACAGACGCGTCACATGTGATACTTAGCTTCACCTTACAGGAATCAAGATGAATGATGGTATCGTTGGGATCGCTGCCTGTTGCCGCCGTATTTCACAATCGGCGTTTCAGGCAAAGGTCCGGAAGTGTCTCCGTTAGTTGAACGTCATGTCTGTGCTTTGTTTCATCGCTGTTTCAGATACTGGATCAACTGAATTTGCTGTTCATGCCGATATATTGATATCATTCCCTCAGACTGGCATATTAAGGAGTGGTTCATCGGCGAGAGCGCCTGATTTGGCACCTTCGACGCCATGAACACCCTCCCAGACGAGATCCTCCTTCAAATCCTAAACTATCTCGACCTACATTCCGTCACCACCTTCCAAAGAGTCTCAAAGCACTTCCTCCACCTCGCTCGCGACAGTGGTTTCTGGAAACTCCGCTGTTATGACGAGTCCAAATTCGAATCCAATCGCCGGCGCCAGCTTCTACTATCCACTCAAGATCCCAGCTTAGCAGCACTGAGTACAGCAATGACAGCGTCGTCTTTGGGACTGTTTCCTCCAGACGGTACAGAAACGGACGTGCCACGAGTAGAGAATGGCGCAGCAAGAGCTAGTAAGAGCAGTGCCCGAACAAGAGCCTTGGCTAGTTGGGATCCATCGTATCCTGGCGAAGAGATCAATTTCCATCAAGACTACATCCAGCGATATGCTCCGAGTTACGTGGACTGGCTAGAGACAGCAGACAACAACACTGCCGAGCGCGAGGTGATTGGTGTAGCCGCCATCCATCAACCGGACAAGACTGTGCAAAACCTCGTCACAGCCCAAGAAGACGGCAGCGTTCGCATATGGGACATTTCCTCCTCTGGCAGCCAGATAATTGGAGAGACCAAGGCCGGCACACTAGCCATGGCGACATCAAACAAGGACAAGGAAACTGGTGGAATAGACAATATAAGCATAGACAGTCAGCAGCGAAAGGCATATATCGCAATATCAAACCACCTCCACGAACTCGACCTAAACACACTGCAAGTGACAAGAAAACAAGCCTTTCCCTTCCACATAACAGCTCTCTCCGAAGCACGCTATCCCATTCCGCTTACAATCGGCACAAACCAGACACTTCATCTCTTCGACCCTCGTTCCTCATACACGCCGTCAACGGAAGAGTCAACAACGCGTCTTGAGCTCATTGGCGGCACACCACCCAAAGATAGCTTCCTTATCCAAACACGCCTCAGATCTCCTAACTCAGCTATCACACTCGAACAACCAGGTCCAACGTCCATCCTACACCTTCCCGCTTCCTCCTCGTCATCCCAAAACGACGACACAATAATCGTAGCCGGCCGCTTCACCTCCCTACTGACCTACTCTCGTCGCTTCTGGCCCAAAACAACGTCCACCCTCTTCTCGGGCGCTCGTCTTTCCTCCCTAACCTACCTTTCTTATCCATACATCCCACGCTCTTTGACTCAAACTCTCACCGCCGACCCTTCCCTCTCACTCTCAATACTCGACGCCGCAAAAGCTGCACCAGGAGTCACACTGATTGCAGCAGGCGAGTATAAAGGCAAAGGCTCGCTCGAGCTCTACGGACTGCCTAGAGGACATGCAAATGGATATCGTAACCGTCAAACTGCGTCTCGGACCCGTCTGATTGCAGTCGCGACACACGGGACTAGTATAGTATTCTCAGATGGCGACGGCAATATGAAATGGGTTGAGCGTAATGGCTCGACTTTAGTCCGTGAGCAATGTATCAGCGCGCCTACAGACCATTCGCGGCGGAGCTCCGTCTCTTCGCACAGTCCGGGAGTAGGTGTTGAAGCACAGACGTCAGACGAAGAGATCGTGCAGAAAATCCTACCCGTCCGTCTCACGAGCTCTTCCTCAGCATGGCCGGACGATCTCGTCGTTCAAACTGGTGACGGAAAAGTAGGCGTACTTGGGTTCGGACGACGTCCGTTGCAATGGCATGACAATACAAATGAAAGCACAGATGATGAGAACGAGACTATGGAGGAGAAAGCGGTGAGGGAAGAAGTGTCTAGAAAGGAAGGGGAGGAGCGGAAGTTTGGAAGGATTATGAGAGAGGCGCTCCAGAGACAGGCTGATGAGGTGAGATGGTTAGGTGGGCTGGGCTTAGGGAGGAGAATGTGATGTTTAAGGATACGATGGTATAACAAGATCATTCTTATCTCGCCAACAACATCCTATCACTGTCGAACGAGCGGCTGCAACTCCTGCACAAAATGCTACTCTATCCGAAACGCATTCTTAGTCCGTTACGAGAAAGATCAGCAGTACTCTTCTCCCTGTGAACCAAACTGCTAAGAAAGAATGTGTGACGAGTTGACTCCCCTCTGATGGAACTATCGAACAATCGACCGCATTATATCAGATAGAGATGGCACTTCCCTTTCCCTTCCCTCACTGCACTGTACCGCACAAGACAAAGTGCAATAAAGGCGTCTTTGGATTCAGGACGACGTTGTTCTTATCTAGAGATGCTTCTCGCTTAGCATCTACTGCGAAAGAGCATGCTCTTATCAATTGTAACATTCACAACGGACCAGGGAAGGGTGCGCTCTCCATATAGCTACATGCACCACCACCAACAAGAATGTCCAACACACCTTGCTAGCCGCCTAGAAACACAGAGCGAAATTCGTAAGCGCCTGCAACTACGGCAGTCTAATCTGACGACAGATAGCAACGACATCAGAGCACATTCCCAAGTCTCTTCGAATTATTGCTCTCGGTCTTATTACAAATGGTGTACTATTGCTCTATATCTGCCTCTTATCACATCATTGCAGAGCGCCGTCCACTCCCAGACAACTCTTCACAAGTCATAAGAAACACATCTAAAACTTATACACCTGATCCTTGGAGTATCCAATCTCCTTCAAATAGCCATCCAGCTCGCCCTGATCACTCGGGCTCTTCTTCGTCCCACTCACAGCCTTGTACAGTCCAGGAGGACCACACACGAATACCTTGACGTTCTCCTCAGTAGGACCAGGCAGGACCTTCTCGAGAAGCTCTTTGGTGATGTGGCCTTTACCTTGCGCCCAGCCTACAACAACAACGAAAAGAAGTTAGTCAGTTCAACGCCTCGTTCTCGCGACCCAATCAACAATCGAATTTAGCAAGAAAAGACTCACCTTCCGGCGCCTTATCCAACATATAAAACGCCCTCATCCTCTGCGGATACTCGTTCTCAAGCTGCTCCCACTCCTGCTTCATCAAGATGTCTTCCTCAGTCAAGTTGCCAAAAATCAGCGTAACCTTTGTCTTGTCTTCCGGGTTCTTGAAAATGGCACGAGCTAGTTGCCACATTGGTGTGATTCCAGTACCGCCAGCGATGAGAGCGACGTGGTCGTGCTTGTTGGCGGACCAGGGGTATTTTGGGATGGGGCCTTTAACGAGGAGTTCGTCGCCGACTTTCATGTCGTGGATGTGTGTGGTCATGGGGCCGTTGGGGTAGTGTTTGATTATGAAGGTCAGGTAGCCTTTTTGATCTGTTCAATCAAGCACGATAAAAGTTATCATGGTCAGCTTGCTTGTTTCCCTCGTGATCTTGTGCATTCAACAAAACTCACCCTCGTCAGAAATAGGCGTATACGGCCTGATAACCGGCTTCTGGCCTTCCTCCTGAAACTTCGTGATAACCGCACTGGTAATGTTCAATCCGCTCGTCTTGCTTGGGTCATCAAACTTGAAGTAAAACTTCTTGGTGTTGTGGTTGACATCCTCCACCTTTTGCAGCACAAGCGGGACGAAGCCCTGCTCGCCACCCATGAAAGCTTTGGCATCTGCGGAAGCAGGGACGGAGGCGCCGCGTTGCGTGTCTTGGGAGGATGGGTTGGAACCGGTGTCCTTTGTGGCGGTGGGCATGGGGATTTGAGGAGCCTTTCCTTGGACATTGGCATAGTAGCTGAGTGAGTGATATGGTGGTTAGTGGCGGAAGTGGTGAACGAGGAGGACGACAGGGCGATTGCGTACTAGTAGCCGCCTCCGAGTGCTGCGGCACCAATGGCTGAGTAGCCTAGTGCGCCAATGCCACCGGATGTGGTTGATGCTTGGGAAGCATAGTTGCGGATGTTCTGTGTGCAAGAGTTGTATAGTCAGTATCAATCTGCTTGACTTGATGGCTTATTATGCAACTCGCAGAATAAGAACCGACATACCCTCTTGAGAGGCGCGGCCGCGCGGAATACTGAGCGTGCGAACATGTTGCTTGATGATCAAGGTGTGTTGAAAGACTTTCAAGCTTAGAGGTTTGAGCTTTGATAAATCAAAAACGACCATTGGCCAATCACGTCATCAATTTTATAGAGACGCCTCAGGCTTCACAGGTAATAACCAGCAACAAGCAAACTTGGACATTGGCAGATAATTTCTGTTTCCATTCTATCTCATCTATGCGTCTCAAATAGTAGATTGTGGTCTCGGAGCCAGCATATATCCACACGGCAGCATCCTGCCACCATATATCACTCTTCCATCTCAATGTGAATAATCAGACAGATTATGCACACTTGGATCCTGCGTCTGTGCCTGTCTCCTTCCCTCCCCATTGACCTGGCCATGTTCACGCTGTTCCCGAACAAAGTCCCTGTCGGCACCACAAGGCATCGGCCTCGTCACCCCTGTCCCAGCTTGCTGAGCGACCAGCTTCAGATCTTCACCATCTGCCAATCCATTCGCAAACTTGTGCCTTGCCTCGAGTGCCTTCTTCGCCCTCTTTCTATCTCCACGCAGCTGCTCAAGATGATCAAGATAGCCTGTTTCTATGCCTGTAACGTAATCGCCTGTGAAGACACCACATTCAAACTCGACCTTTTTCTCAGGATACAAGGGCGAGGCTTCCGCACAGGCATCTTTCAGATCAGGAAGTGTTTGATAGATGACGCGATCCGCACCAATGGCAGTAGCAATCTCAGACTCGGATTTGGAGAAGGCGATGAGTTCGTTACTGCTAGCTAGATCAATTCCGTAGATGTGTGGGTAACTGAGAAGATTAGTCTCGAATAGTTTACGACGTGAAATAGGTAGAGCAGGACTTACATGATTGGTGGCGCGCAACTAGCGAATATAACCTTCTTCGCACCAGCTTCTCTGGCCATTTGCACAATCTCCTTACTCGTCGTTCCTCGAACAATGCTGTCGTCTACAAGCAGCACGTTGCGGCCGCGGAACTCTGATTCAATGGCGTTCAACTTCTTCCTAACACCCGTTCGACGTAGACGCTGATTTGGCATGATGAAAGTCCGGAAAATATAGCGATTCTTGACGAAGCCGTCAACAAACTCCTTGTTCAGATTCAGTGCGCAAGTGCGTGCAGAGACGATTGACGTTTCCGGAATAGGTATAACAACGTCAATGTCAGCGAGATCCTCTTCCGTAAGCTGAGATGCAATCCTTGCTGCCAACTTCTTGCCCATGTTGCGTCTAGCAGCGTAGACACTGATGCCATCGATCTGTGAATCAGGACGAGAAAGGTAGACATGCTCGAAAATATCGGCAGAGCTGTGGCATTCTGCCTCTGGGATGATCTTGCGGAAGACAGGTTTTCGTCCTTTCTCGATGAGCACGGCCTGGCCTGCTTTGATATCGAAAATGTCCTCGGACTTGCAGCCAAAGTATGACAGAGCAACGGATTCGCTCGCCACCATGTAGTCTGTCGTTGTTTCAGTCGTCTCATTACCTTGCGCATCGATCTTCTGAACTTCAATAGTCCTCGAGCCTAAGAGAAGAGGACGAATGGCATACTTGTCGCGGAATGCTAGAATACCCAAGCCAGCAATAAGTGCAGTAGCGGCCCAAGCTCCGCGGCAACGGCTGTACGTGCGCTGGAGAGCTGCGAAACAGTCTTCTTCGTTAACACGAGCTTTGCCAGTTTCGTTTAGCTCAGCTGCAAAGATGTTGAGCATAACCTCACTATCGCTGTCTGTGTTGATGTGTCTGTGAGCGACCTGATCCAGGTATTCTCTCAAGTCAGGTGCGTTGACAAGGTTGCCATTATGACTGAACGCAATACCGTAAGGCGAGTTGACGAAGAAAGGTTGTGCCTCGCTCGCCGAACTTGTACCAGCAGTTGGGTATCTTAAATGTCCAACTCCCATGAAGCCCGGAAGATCCGCGATACGGTCACCGTCGTTAAAGACCTTTGAGGCCATGCCATTGCCTTTGCATTGATATATTCTACCTCCACTGGCACAGGTGGTTATACCACAAGCATCTTGACCGCGGTGTTGAAGAAGGTAAAGTGCGTCATGGATATCGGCAGCGGCTGAGGTCGACCTGTTATCACCATGTATAACAGCTACGATACCACACATTATGGAAAGTGTGAAGGGAAAAGACTAGTCTGTTTGAAATATCTCGAGGTCAGTCTGGACTCGAGGTAATGCGTGGGTTTTCAAGTATGCGATGCGGAATCTATGTCAGTGGGTTGAAGAGATGGTCCGCATAATTTCCTAAGCAGTCTAACATCTGAAAATCTTTTGATTCATCATAATAGTGAAGCATTTGTGTCGTCAAGTTTCATGCACAATATGTACTTACTCGAGAAGCGTGAAGTTGGAAAAAGTTGCAAATCGTCTAGGCGCACCCGGAAAGCCTGTATAAGATGGCGCGAGTATGAGAATGACGACTTCTTGTGACTTAGAACTCAAGCGAGCTCGAGGAAGCTCATTCAATAGAGCGAGATAAGACGGTCAAGATTAAGAAGACATGCCACGGTAAAATCTGACGTAGCAGTCTCTGGCGACTTTCAGCGATCGGGTATGTAGTGTATGAGAGGCAGCCCCAAAGAGTTGCTCAATTGATTATGGCGGCAGAGCCGTAAAGTGAATGCAAGTGGATGATACATTGTTTCTTCTTCGAAAGTGAAAATCAGAATTCGAATAAGGAAGTTTTTCTACGGCACCACTCGGCGGGCGCGCTGCCAAGACGGGATTGGCGGGGCACTTTGCACACGTGCTAATATGCATTTGTACCTGTTTCAATGCTTAATGTGTTAATATGAAAGATATGGGTTCAGGTCAATACGCAGGAGATATAGGGTAGGACAGTTTTCCGCTGCGAGTGATCTTCAAGAAGTCAATGTACTGATTTCACGCATTCGTTGGTGACGAGTCTGTTACAAGCTCAATGGTTATTATTGATATACTGCGGTGTGTATTGTACAATTCATCGTGCTGAAACATCCCAGCTGCCAATAGACCAGCCTGCATCTCATTCAGGGCCTTCGTGTTTTCCGCCAGTTACCTTGACCTGCCTTTCCGCATGCTGCAGAACCTTCGAACTCACCGTCCTCGTCTAATGCTTGTCCTGATTGTTTCAGCTTTTTGGCCTCCTTTCGGCAGTATTTAAGCCTTAGCAGTATCGAAAGTGGAGAACTTGTCACCCATATCGTTGTATTCCTTTTGTAGACCCTCAGTCTGCTTCTTCATTGCTTCCACGTCGGCCTTGAGTGTCTTGTTTTCCTTCCTCAATTTGGCCAACTCGCCAGTCTCACCAGCAGCGGCAAGCTTGTCGGAGCTCTTCTCAGAACCAGTGTTGGTACCCTTAAGCTTGCGGTTCTCCTCTTCCAGACGAAGGACATCGAGAATCATAGTGTAGGTGCGGTTGAGGATCAATGAGAGGAAGAGAGTGAAACCGCAGAGGTACATGTTGCGCTGAGAGTAGAACTTGCGAGCTTGTACTTCCATACGGTCGGCTCCGACAGTGAGAGTGCTGCAGATATGGGTCAGTCGAAGCCAGAAAGGAAAGCAGTAGGTTTGTAGCTTACGCTCCACCAGTCTTCTGGTTGCTGGCAGCAGCCAACTCGACTTGCACACGATAAACGCGGTTAACACTGTCGATGAAAAGGATCAGGATGAAGACGAAGACGATCTGAGATAGGACGTCTTAGCATGTTGCTGGTCAATTTCATGCTGTTCATCGTACCTTCAGCCAGTATTGCATCTTTGCTACTATCGGACTTTCCGAGAGGAAGGTGAAGAGACTGCGCTTCCATCTGAAGGGCATAGGCACGATCAAACTCATGAAGAGAGTCATCTCGAAGACGAGGAGGATAAACACCTAGAGGTAATACAAATGTCAGCATTTGCTTTCTTTTTCGATCATATTGAATTGGCGACGACATACGAGACTGTAGTAGAGCGTCATGGTCGCGGTCTTTGAATTGTAGGATGTATGGAGGTGGTAATCGGAAAGGTGTGAAGTTGACGATGTATATTTAAAGAAAGCGCCAAATTGAAGTCGTGTGAACGTGCCCGGTTTGCTTGAAACGTCATCGGACGCCAAGAAATGTCGGCATCTCATCCCATTTGTGTTTCGTAACTGAATGGATCGATACATCCTCAACAAGCGAGCAAGTAGTTATGAAAGCAGAAAGCCCTTCCATTCTAGGCGTCTATCTATTACCGTCTATCTGTTACCGTCTAAAGAGAGTCATGAGAACCGGACACCTAATGTACATAACCTATCCAACAATAAACAAACGAAACACCACCCTACACCATTGTCACCCATGAGACAATCATCCGGAAGCTATACAGTATGCGAATAAAAAGGCTGTCATGCAGCACGATCAGCGAGGTAGGTCGACCAGAATAAGCGTATGTACAGAAAAAAAGTAAACACCTTATCATAAAGGTCGTGATATGATATGAGTGAGCTCAGCACTTGAATCCTCACCATCAGCCTCCATCAGATTTTTGGATTGGTGATAGCGTTGCTTAGTCAACCTTTTGGTTATAGCCGTCTTTGCCAGATCTTGTGTAGATTTGTGTGCTTTATGGTGCTTTTAATGGGTGGTCATGAAGTTGTGAACACGTTTGTTCAAGGGTATCGTAAAAAAGAAAGAACGCCGACCGAAAGTAGTAGAAGTAAAAGATTTTGCCAGAAGCTTAGAAAGCTACAGCCTCGCTGACTGGGCTTTGTTCAGGCATGCCAGGCTGGCCTCCAGTGCCGAATTCTGGGTTGCAGGGGGGCGAGTGGTTTCGATGGTATTTAAGACCATTGAGGTTCTTGTAGCGTTTGCCGCAAACATCGCAGCGATAGGGCTTTTCCTTCTCCATACCGATGGTGCCAGCATATGGAACAGAGGTAAGAGGATCAACAATGGAGAAAGACCCATCTCCGTTATCCTGAAGTTTTTGTGTCGAATGGCCATGCTGAAGAAGTAGATTAGTAAGAGGACATAATAAAGACATATCATCGAAATAGTACCTTTTCATGATAACGCAAACCATTGGCGTTCTTATAAGATTTCTCACATCCAATGACGGGACACTTGAATGGCCTCTCTTCTTCAGTAGGCACCTTGCCTACACCAGAGGCAAGACGATGTGCTTGCAGCTTACGAGCATTCTCGTCGCTATTGTCGATGGGGATCTGATGGTTGAAGTTGAAGTGAGGAAATGCATGCGCGTTGATACCACCATTCTCACTGTACAGGGCTTTTGCAGGTTCGGCGATACATAGATCGACCATGTCGTTATTGTTACCTCCTAGATCAAATGTGGAGAAGTCATTGTTCAGCCGCTGGAGCATCTGTGAGTTAAACGGCATTGTATTCGCGGTAGAGTTGAACTGAGTAGAGCCAAGGGTAGGGTCATTACCAACAGCCAATGTCGAGTGGTTGAGCCGGGGCGTGCTCTGAGCACTTTGTACAGCTGAGGACGTGAAGCTTGGTGTGTTAATAGAAGACAGCATCGGATTTGTGGAAAAGCCCGACTGTGATGGACGAGGTGTACTTGGATTTGATGGCCCATCGCCGAGGCTGCGGGTATCTATGGACGTCTGGAGGAGAGGCAGGTCACTGTTCGAGAAGTGATTTTGTGAGTGTGCAAAGCCTACGAGATCAGGCTCAAAGAGCTGCGCATCTGCTGGATCCATTTCCATGCCGAAAGTATTTGGACTGTCGAGAAGACTGTTTTGTGATGGTTCCAGTGACATTGGGATTGAATGTAGACCACTAGTAGCTTGGGAGTTGGCTCCAGATCTTCCATTGTTTTGTGTATTTGAAAAGAGACTATCCATGTTAGAGCTCTTTCGACGAGGTGTACCACCAGATAAGGACATTCTGTACGGAAAGTTGGAAGGAGCTTGGGAGTGTACTTCTTCAAAATGTGAGAGTAACTCGTGGAGG
>Ga0160427_10000557_pt1 | contig 22359 bp, 19 predicted proteins | sample SolpanmetagenomL_FD_108194 | JGI IMG/M metagenome (GOLD analysis project Ga0160427, IMG submission 108194) | Solar panel surface microbial communities from Lawrence Berkeley National Laboratory, California, USA - L | ecosystem: Engineered > Built environment > Solar panel > Unclassified ...
GGCGCAGCTGGTCGTCGGTGAGGCCGGCCAGTTTGGCATATTCCGCATTAATGAGGGCCACGTAAGGCACCACGTCCTTGAGGTCCTTTTCTGCTTTGGAGCCAAAAAGCTTGGCGACGGTTTTGCCGAGGAAATCTAACATTGGGTAAACAAATTGACTAAAAAGGACAGCGCGTAGTGAGCAAATTTAAGGCCTGCCCGCTGAACGGCGCGACTGGCCCTAAACTATAAAACCCCGCACGCTCAAAAAGAGTGCGGGGTTTTACGGAGCGGAAATATTGACAGGCGGATGTTAGGTAAGCTTCTGCCTGCCGGGCATCGCGTGGTTAGCTCGTTATAGCAAGCCGGAGCTTACTACACCCTATTCTTTAGCCGGCTCGCGGTTCACGAGCTTTTCCACAAGCGCGGTCGAGCCAGCAATGGCCGGGCGCACAGGCTTGGCAGCTTCTTCCTTATCCGTCAGCTTCTTGTACAGCGTCAGGGCTTGGGCTACCACCTGGTCCATGTTGTAATACTTATAGGTAGCAAGGCGACCTACGAAATGGACGTTGGGCGTCTCATCGGCCAGCTTCTTATACTTGGCGTACAGCTCGGCGTTTTCGGGCATGGGCACCGGGTAGTAAGGGTCGCCCTCGGCCTGCGGGTACTCGTACACGATGGCCGTTTTGGGATGGCTCTGGCCGGTGAGGGCCTTAAACTCGGTAATGCGCGTGTAAGCGTGCTCGTTGGGGTAGTTTACCACCGGGGCAGCCAAGTGCTGCTCTTTGTTCAGGGTGTCGTGCTTGAATTCGAGCGAACGGTAGGGCAGCTTGCCAAACTGGAAGTCGAAGTACTCATCAACGGGGCCACTAAAAATCATCTCCTTAAAGGGGATGAACTTAATCACCTCGTGGTAGTCGGTATTGAGCATGATTTTGATGTTCGGGTGGTCGAGCATCTTCTCAAACATGCGGGTGTAGCCGTGCAGCGGCATCGCCTGGTAGGTATCGGTGAAGTACCGGTCGTCGCGGTTGGTGCGGGTAGGTACCCGGCTCGTCACCGACTTATCCAACTGCGAAGGGTCGAGGCCCCACTGCTTGTTGGTGTAGTTTTTGAAGAACTTGTTGTACAGCTCGCGGCCTACCTTGCTCACTACTACATCCTCCGAGGTCTTCACTACAGGCACCTCTTCTGCCACCGAGGCAAAGAATTCCTCTACCTGGAAGCTAGTCAGGTTCAGGCCATACAGTTTATTGATGGTGTCGAGGTTAATCGGCATCGGTACCAATTGGCCATCTACTGAGGCGAGCACGCGGTGCTCATAGGGACGCCAATCGGTAAAATTGCCGAGGTAGTCGAAAACGTCCTTCGAGTTGGTGTGGAAAATATGCGGGCCGTACTTGTGAATCAGGATACCGTCCTCATTATAATGGTCGTAGGCATTACCCCCAATGTGACTACGCTTGTCGATAACAAGCACTTTTTTGTTGCTGCGGGTGGCTAGGCGCTCGGCCAGCACACTGCCAGCGAAGCCGGCCCCGACGATGAGGTAGTCAAACATAGGAGGAAAATTAGGAGGAGGTAAGATTAAAAATTCGTGCGTATGCGGTAGGGTGATTGGTACTCGGGCCAACGTGAGCGGCACTAAGCCTTCGGGGTGCTGGCGGCAACTAGAGGCTTGGCAGCCAGGCGCTCCTGCATCAGGTTTACCATATTCTGCCAGGTGAGGTCCCAGGAGATAGTAGCCAGGTAGTCGTCAGTGCGGGTGCGCCAGTCGGCATCTTTGCCCTGCTCCAGGGCGATGGCAATGGCCTGGCCGAATTCCTTCGGGTCGTCGGCAATCTGGACCAAGTTGAGGTCACCGTAGGGGCGCACCACATCGCGGATGCTCGTGCTCACTACCGGGCGGCCAGCGGCCAGGTATTCCGGCGTTTTGGTGGGCGAGATAAATTCGGTGCTTTCGTTGCGGGCAAAAAGCAGCGTGGCTACGTCCCAGCCCCGCAGGTAAGCGGGAAGTTCCTGGTAATTCTTACCGCCGAGGTAATGAATATTTTCGTTGTAAGGCAGCGTGGCAGGGTCAATCTTTACCACTGGTCCGATTATGACAAATTGCCAAGCCGGATGGTTCGTTGCCAGTTGGCCCAGCAACTCGATGTCAAGGCGTTCGTCTACTACTCCGAAGAAGCCAACGCGCGGATGCGCAATACTGGCCTGGTCGGCCGGCTCGGCCAGCTTGGGGTTGCGGGCTTGGCCAAAGTGGTCCTTGTCGATGCTGCTTGGGAAGGCGTGCGCATCGTTGTGCTGCTCGCGCTTGGCTTCGTAAAGGCGCTGACCGCCAGTGAAAACCAAGTCGGCTTGCTTGAATAGCTCCTGTTCACGCTGCCGCAACTCGGGCGGGGCGCCCTTAAACTGGGCTAGCTCATCCATGCAGTCGTACACGGTGAGCACGGGGGCAAACTCGCGCGCCCGGCTCATAGCCATGGGCGTATAAATCCAGAAAACGTAAGACTTTACTTCGTTATCTGCAAAAAACTGCTTTAAAACTGCTACTTGCGCCTCGTCGCTGGCTTGCTCATGGCCGCGCAGATGCTGAGGCAAGTGTACTACGAGCACTTTTACGCCATTTTGACGCTCTTTCACCTCCATATGAGGCTCAATGTGGTCATCATTGTGGTAAAAGGCGTCTTCTACGTAGAAAACACGACCGTGCTGCGCAAAGCGCGACAGCAGATGCTGGGGCCGCTGCCAAACAAAATCCCAATGCAAGTGCGCAAAACACACTAAATCGGGCAGCAAATACGGAAGAGAGGTTAAATCGGCTTGGCCCGCAGCCGGGGCGGTGGTGGTGGCACGCACAGGTGCCTCCGCCGGAGTAGAAAGCGGCATGAAAAAGACAGGAAAGAGCTTTAAGAACTGCGCAAACCGGGGAGAACCGTCCGGTAGCAGTACCTGCCTTATTGTACGGAAAGCCGTATTAAAAGGATATGGTGGAGCTTCAAACGGGCGCTTTATAACCTGGCTGGCCCTTCTGGCTGCAAGATAAGCTGCCATTCGATGACATTTAGCCACCCGGAAGGGGTATTTCCGCGCAGCCAGTCGCGCCGCTCGCCCACACGCTCAAAACCGGCTTTTTCAAATAGCCTGAGACTAGCCTTATTAGTAGCTGCTACGGTGCAGTATAGCTGGTGCAGCTGCAACGCCTGCCGGGCATAGGAAAGTAGCTGGGCCAGCGCAGCCTGGGCATAGCCGCGCCGCCGCGCCCCGGCCAGCACCGTAATGCCCACGCCCGCCCGCTGGTGCAAGGCCGAGTAGTCGAACAAATCGAGCGTGCCGACAGCCAGGTTTTCTTCCGAGGTGATAATCAGGCGCATTTGGCCCACTTCGGCGAGGCCGGCGGCAGCGTGGCGCAGGTACTCGCGCAGGGCGTGGCGCGAAACGGGCGCTGGCAGCACCTCGGACACGGCCCACAGCTCGGGGTCGTTTTCGAGCTGAAATAAAAAGTCGAGGTCGTCGGGCTCCAGGGCGCGCAGGGTTACCATCACCCTTAGATTTCGCCGCCGAACACGCGCTCAGCCGGGCCACTTAGCCACACATTGGCAAAGCCGCCGTCGGGACGGTGTTCGAAGGACACTTCGAGCAGGCCACCGGCAGCTTGCAGGCGCACCGGTGATACCGCGCCGCGCGCCGAGGCAGCCAGTGCCACGGCCGTAACGCCGGTGCCGCAGCTCAGGGTTTCGTTTTCGACCCCGCGCTCGTAGGTGCGCACGGGCCAGGGGTGGCGCGGGTCGGCGGGTACCTCCACGAAGTTGACGTTGACGCCGGCCGGGTCGTAGGCTTGGTCGAAGCGAATGTCGTGGCCGTGGCTAAACACATCGAACTCGGCCAGGGCGTGATGCTCCTCGGGGTCGAGAAAGTGTACGTGGTGGGGCGAGCCAGTGTGCAGAAAAATGTCTTCCTCCCCCACCCCGGCGGGCTGGGCGGCATCCACGTCAATCATTTTGAGGCGCACAGTGCCATCGGCTTCTACGCGCGCTTCGTGGGGGCCATCTACGGCCAGGAAATAGGCTTTGTCCGTGATAAGGCCCAGGTGCTTGGCGAAGGCTACCAGGCAGCGCCCGCCGTTGCCGCACATGCTGCTAGGGTGGCCATCGGCGTTGAAGTACACCATCTCGAAATCGTAGCCGGCGCGGCTGCGCAGCAGCATCAGCCCATCGGCCCCGATGCCGAATCGACGGTGGCAGAGGTGCGCAATGCGCTCGTAGTCGGCGGTATCAAACTGCGCGGCGCGGTCGTCAATAATTACGAAGTCGTTGCCGGTGCCCTGGTATTTATGAAAAATCATGGGAAGGAAAAAAGGGGCCGGGGAGCCATACTACAAAGCCCCTGCGGTGGCCGCCCTACAAAATTACTGATACGGCCGGTGCCGGTACTGCATGCGGCGCTCCCAGCGCTTGCGGCGGGGCGAGGAAATGGTGCCGCGTAGGTATTTTTCGATGACGAGCGCGGCGCAGGGCGCGGCGGCCGTGGCACCGAAACCGGCGTTTTCGAGGTACACGGCAATGGCGATTTTGGGGTGCTCGGCCGGCGCAAAGCCTACGAAGGTGGCGTGGTCGTCGCCCTCGTCGTTTTGCACGGTGCCGGTTTTGCCCGCGATGGCAATGCCTACATCGGCCAGGGTAGACGCTTCGGCGGTGCCCCCGCGCTTCATCACGGCCAGCATACCGGGCAGCAGGGCTTTGAAGTTGGCGCTATCGACCAGCGTATAGTGCCGGGGCCGGAAGCGCGGCAGCGGCTGGCCGGTGCTGCCGATGGCCCGCACAAAATGCGGCGTGATATACCAGCCTTTATTGGCGATAATGGCCATCATATTAGCCATTTGCAAGCCAGTGAGGTTAATCTCTCCCTGCCCGATGCTGAGCGAGTAGATGGAGCGGTACGTCCAGTTGGGCGTGCGGCGCGCTTTGTCGTAGTAGGCCGGCGTGGGCAGGAAGCCGGGGCTTTCGCGGGGCACGTCGGTGCCCAGCAGGGTGTCGAAGGCAAATGACTTGGCCAGGCGGCGCCAGGCGGCCAGGTTAACGTGGCGGGCCCGCACGGTGTCGGCCACTAGGCTGTCGGGCACCCGGTTGATGACTTCGCGCAGCACCTGGTAGAAGTACGGGTTGCAGCTGTATTGCAGGGCCATACTGAGGTTGCGGGCCTCGGGGTGGCGGTGCACGCAGCTGATGAGCGACTGGTCGCACGGAAACGGCGTGGCCGGCGTAATGGCCCCCAATTGCAAGGCGATGGCCGCATTTACGAGCTTAAACACCGAGCCCGGCGGGTTGGCCAGCATGGCGGGGCGGTTGAGGAGCGGCATGTCCTCATCTTCGAGCAGCGCCCGGCGCTGGCCGGCCTCATCGGGGTCGGTGAGCATGGCCGGCGCGTAGGTTGGGGCCGATACCGAGCACAGGATTTCGCCGGTGCGTGGGTCTAGGGCCACGAGGTAACCCTTGCGGCCCCCGAGCAGGCTCTCGGCGTAGGCTTGCAGCTTGCTGTCGAGGCTCAGGTGCAGGTCTTGCCCTTCCTGAAACGCCGTGTCGGCGGCCCAGGTGCCGTGCGGCCGGCCCTGAGCATCGACGAGCGGGTGCTTATAGCCTCGGTGGCCTTTCAGAATGCCGTTATAATAGCCCTCAATGCCGCCCGTGCGCAGGTTGTAGAATCGGCCGCGCCGGTAGCGTTTGGCCTGGCTCAGAAAGCCTTGGGCATTGGCCGCCGGGTAGCCCAGCACCGTGGCCGCCGTGCGGCCGGTGTAGGTGAGCAGGGGCTGCTGCGACAGGGCTAGCTGCGGCCACTCCTCCTGGTGCTCACGCAGGCGCGCCGCCTCGGTGGGGGTGAGCACGAGCTGCACAGGCTGGCGCAGCCGGGCCCCGCCGTAGGGCAGGGCGGCCAGCACGCGGCGCTGCAAAGTGCTGTCGCGCCAGCCGAATAGCTGATTGATGCGCACCGAGGTAGCCGAGTCGAACCACGGGCGCAGGGGCAGCGTGAGCAAGTTGACTGGCCGGGTGGTCACCAGCAGCGAGTCGTGGCGGTCGAGCACGTTGCCCCGGCGCGTGGGGGCCGGGCTAATTTCGCGCCGCCGGGCATAGGTTTCGGCCGCCGGGGCAGCGGTGGGTGAGCTGGGCGACGAGCAGCCTGCCAGGGCTAGCACAACGACTAAAAAGGCCAGTTGCAGGCGCATATATTTTCTTCGGGAAAAGCCAGAGAGCGTAAAAATTCAGGGCTCTGCTATGCAGCCGTTACCCGTGAGCTAGCCAAAATCGTGCTTAAAGCTACTGGGTAGCAAGGCGGGCTAGGGGTTGAATTAGTTCGGGTTACGTGTGCGCCGGCCCAACGGGTGCTTCTACCCGGCAAACCACTGTTGGGGGCCCTGGCCGTAACTTGCCCGGGCCTGCTGCCCCTGTTCCGTAGCAGCCAGGCGTAGTCTTATGCCCTTTCCCAAACCCCTAGCCGTGGCCCTGCTGCTGGCCGCCAGCCTACCCGCCGCCGCCCAAAGCCGCCGCGAAACCTCTCTTACTACCGACTGGAAATTTACCAAAGGCGACCAGCCCGACGGTGCCAAGCCCGAGCTGAACGATGCCAAGTGGCAGACCGTGCGCATTCCGCACGACTGGGCCATCACGGGGCCGTTTGATGGCAAAAACGACCAGCAAGTGGTGAAGATTGAGCAGAATGGCGAGAAGAACGCCAGCCTGAAATCGGGCCGCACGGGCGGGCTGCCGTTCATCGGCGTGGGTTGGTACCGGCGGAAGCTGGCCGTGCCCGCGCTGGGCAAGGGCGGCCAGGCCGTGCTGCTGTTCGACGGTGCCATGAGCAACGCCCGCGTGTACGTCAATGGCAAAGAGGCCATGTTCTGGCCCTATGGCTACAACTCGTTCTCGGTCGATATTACCCCCTACCTGCGCGCCAACGGGCCTAATACGCTGGCCGTGCGCCTGGAAAATCAGCCGGAAGCCTCGCGCTGGTACCCCGGTGCGGGCCTGTACCGCAACGTGCACCTCATCACCACGCAGGGCGCGCACGTGCCGGTGTGGGGCACCTACCTCACCACGCCCGAGGTATCGGCCACGGCGGCTACCGTCAAGCTCAAAACCAAGGTTGAAGCGGCCGCCGGCACAACCGGCCTCACGCTGCAAACCGACCTGCGCGACGCCGCTGGCCGCGTGGTGGCCAGCGCCACCACACCCGTAACGGGGGCCGAAGTCGAGCAGAGTTTCAGCGTAAAATCGCCCAGCCTGTGGTCGCCCGAAACGCCGGCCCTGTACTCGGCCGAGTCGAAGCTGCTGGCCGGCACCACGGTGCAGGACACTTATAAGACCACGTTTGGCATTCGCACGTTTGCGTTTGAGAAGGGTAAAGGCTTCTCGCTCAATGGGCAGCCGCGCAAGTTTAAGGGCGTGTGCAACCACCACGACCTCGGGCCGCTGGGCACGGCCATCAACGTGGCGGCGCTGCGCCACCAACTGCTGCTGCTCAAGGACATGGGCTGCGATGCCATCCGCACCTCGCACAACATGCCCGCCCCCGAGCTGATGACGCTCTGCGACGAACTGGGCTTTATGGTGATGGTGGAGTCGTTTGACGAGTGGAAGGCGCCCAAGGTAAAGAACGGCTATAGCCAGTATTTCGACCAGTGGGTGGAAAAAGACCTGACCAACATGGTGCACCGCGACCGCAACCACCCGAGCGCCATCATGTGGAGCATCGGCAACGAGGTGCCCGACCAAAGCACGCCCGAAGGCCCGGCCATCGCCAAACGCCTGCAAGACTTGGTGCACCGCGAAGACCCCACCCGCCCGGTGACGATGGGCATGGACCGCTTCGACGACGACTTCAAATACGGCATTGCCGCCGTGCTCGACATCCCGGGCTTCAACTACAAGCCGGCGCGCTACGCCGAGGCCATTGCCAAACTGCCGCAGGGCTTCTTGCTGGGCACCGAAACCGCTTCTACCGTGAGCTCGCGGGGCGTGTATAAGTTTCCGGCGGTGCTGGCCAAGGACAAGCAATACCCTGACAACCAATCGTCGTCGTACGACCTGGAAGCCTGCCGCTGGTCGCAGATTCCCGACATTGAGTTCACGGCCCAGGACGACCTGCCCTACGCCATCGGCGAGTTTGTATGGACGGGCTTCGACTACCTCGGCGAGCCCACGCCCTACGACGAGAAGTGGCCCTCGCACAGCTCCTACTTCGGCATTATCGACCTGGCCAGCCAGCCCAAGGACCGCTACTACCTCTACCGCGCCCGCTGGAACACCGCCCAGCCCACCGTGCACCTGCTGCCGCACTGGACCTGGCCCGGCCGCGAGGGCCAGACCACGCCCGTATTCTGCTACACCAACGGCGCCTCGGCCGAGCTATTTGTGAACGGCAAAAGTCAGGGCCGCCAAACTAAAGCCACCACCGGCGCCACCGACCCGCAAACCCGCTACCGCCTTCAGTGGAAAGACGTGGTGTACCAGCCCGGCAGCATTAAAGTGGTGGCCTACGACGCCCAGGGCAAAATGATTGGCACCGAAGAAGTTCGCACGGCCAGCGCCCCGCACCACATCAAGCTCGTCACTGACCGCACCCAGCTCACGGCCGACGGCGAAGACCTCGCCTACGTGACGGCTCGCGTAGAAGACATCCGGGGTAACCTCTGCCCCGAGGCTACCCAGCAACTGCACTTCACGGTGAGCGGCGCGGGTAAGTTCCGGGCCGTGGGCAACGGCGACGCCACCAACCTGGAGCCGTTCCAGCAGCCGCAGATGCACGCCTTCCAAGGGCAGCTCGTGGCTATTGTGCAGGCCAGCGAGGTCGCCGGGCTGCTCAAGCTGCAAGCCACGGCGCCCGGGCTAAAAGAAGGTGAGCTCCAGCTTCAGACTACCAAGCGCTAGCCCTGCTCACTGCTCCAAAACAGAAAAGGTGCTCTTCTTTGGAAGAGCACCTTTTCTGTTTAAATAGGATAATGAAATCTTGAAGGCGCCCGTGTAATAGGATTATAATCTGCCAATCCGCCAATGGAGGCTTCGCAGTGTGGGTTTCCAGCAATTGGGGTAAGCCCTGCCGTAACAACCGCGGCGGCTGGCCAGCGTATTATAATGAGTAGTACCAAGCAATTTTCAAGCATCATTCTTAGCATGGATAAGGAAAATAATATGAGCCGGCGGCAGATACTGGGTGGACTAGGGGCTAGCCTGGCCGCAGCAGCCGTAGCCCCCATCTTGCCCGCCGAGGCCGCGCCAAGCACTACCGGCGCCGCCCCCGTGGCACTCGTTGACCCTACTACCAAGTACCCCAAGCCCCCCTTCAAGGGCCAGATGCAGCCATTTCCGGGGCTAGCCAGCCAGATGGACCCCCGCCCTGACCACGGCGAAACCAGCTACAAGGGCTCGGGCCGCTTGGCGGGCCGCAAGGCGCTCATCACTGGGGGCGACTCGGGCATGGGCCGCGCTGCCGCTATTGCCTATGCCCGCGAGGGCGCCGACGTAGCCATCAATTACCTGCCGGCCGAGGAGGCCGATGCCAAGGAAGTAATTGCCCTCATCAAGGCGGCCGGCCGCAAGGGAGTAGCTATTCCCGGTGACCTGCGCGAAGAGGCTTTTTGCCAAAAACTGGTGGCCGAGGCCGTACGCCAGCTCGGTGGGCTTGACATCGTGGTCAATAACGCGGGCCGGCAGCAGCAGCGCCAGTCTATTCTGGACCTTACGACCGCAGACTTCGACGCCACGATGAAAACCAACATCTACGCGCCGTTCTGGATTATCAAGGCTGCGCTGCCGCACTTGGCGCCCGGCTCGGCCATCATCGGCACTACGTCGGAACAGGCTTACGACCCTTCGCCCAACCTGTACGATTATGCCCAGACGAAGGCCGCGACCATGAACTACGTGAAGTCGCTGGCCAAGCAGCTCGCGCCCAAAGGCATTCGGGTGAACGGCGTGGCGCCCGGCCCCATCTGGACGCCCTTGCAGGTGGCCGGTGGCTCTACCCAAGAAAACCTCAAAGAATTTGGCGGCAAAACCCCGATGGGTCGCCCCGGCCAACCTGCCGAGCTAGCTTCCATTTATGTGCAGCTAGCTGCCAGCGATGCCAGCTACGCCACCGGGCAGGTGTATGGCTCGGCTGGCGGCGGTGGCCAGCCTTAGCACTAACTAACGCCAACGCAAAAAGAAGAGGCTGGCCGGTAATTACCGGCCAGCCTCTTCTTTTTGTATGCTTAAGCAGCTACTTAGTTTACCTCGCGGCTAGCTTCAAACAAGAACCAAGCGCGGCGCTCGGCTTCGTCGATGTACACTTCCAGCAGGCTGGCGGTGGCTACGTCGTTGATGTCGTCGGCAATTTCGTGCGAGTCACGCAGGTTTTTCGTCAGCTCACGATTCTCGTTTTGCAGGTCGATGAGCATGTCGAGCGGGTTCTCGTAGATGTCGTCGTTGTCCTTCACGCGCTGCTTGCGGCCTACCTCCCCAATCGAGTGGATGGTAGGATAGCCCAGCTTGCGCACGCGCTCAGCGATGGGGTCAATTACGGCAAAAATCTGGTCGGCCTGCTCATCGAGCAGCAAGTGGTAGTCACGGAAGTGACGGCCGCTCATGTGCCAGTGGTAGTTTTTCGTTTTGATGTACAGGGCGAAATAGTCGGCAACCAGCAGGTTGAGACTATCGCTAAGTTTGGCGCGGCCGGTTTCGTCGAGGTCCGACGGCGTGTGCAACAGCGTAGGCTTGGTTTCTTTGGCCTGGGCGGTGGTGGGCATAAAATGAAGGTTAAGTTAATTTTTTGACAATCAGAAGCTTGTTAACCAAGCTGCGGTTCTAGTCTTTTTACGCAAGCGGCGGGCAGTAGTTTAAAAAAATTCGGGCATTCGACATTTTAACCCCCGCGCCCGACCTTTGCCAGTCGTGGCCCCGGCCAGCGGCTCGCTAAACCCGTTTTTTGCTCGTGTACGACTTTCTGACTACCTCCACCTGGCCCGATTACGAGCTGATTGACTCCGGCAACTTTCAGAAGCTGGAGCGCTTCGGCGCCTACGTGCTGGCCCGCCCCGAGCCCCAGGCCATCTGGGATGCGCACCTGCCCGCCAGCGAGTGGCACCAGGCCGATGCCACCTTTGCCCGCGCGCCCGGCAGCACCGAAAAAGGCCAGTGGAGCCTCAAAAAAGGCATGCCCGAGCAGTGGGTTATCACCTACGAGCGGCCCGGCGGCCTCCGGCTGAAATTCCGGCTGGGGCTGTCGTCGTTTAAGCACGTGGGCCTGTTCCCAGAGCAAGACCCGAACTGGCAATTCATTTATAATCAGACTAAGGCGCGCCGTGCCCAGCTGCCGCGCGTGCTCAATTTGTTTGCCTACACGGGGGCTGCCACCCTGGCCGCCCGCGCCGCCGGGGCCGACGTGACGCACCTCGACTCGGTGAAGCAGGTCAATTTCTGGGCCCGTGACAACATGGAGGCCAGCCAGCTCGACGGCGTGCGCTGGCTCGTGGAAGATGCCATGAAATACGTGCGCCGCGAGGTGAAGCGCGGCAGCAAGTACCAGGGCCTCATCCTGGACCCGCCCGCCTACGGCCGTGGCCCCAACGGCGAAAAATGGCAGCTCGAAGATGAGCTGAACGAGCTACTCAAGCTCAGCCAGCAGCTCCTCGACCCGGCGGACCATTTCTTCGTGGTGAATCTATATTCACTAGGCTTTTCGGCGCTGATTCTCGACAACCTGACGCAGGCCATTTTTCCTGGCAAAAAGGCCGTACGCGAGTTGGGTGAGATATATCTGCACGATGCCGGTCAGCGGAAATTGCCGCTGGGCACGTTCTGCCGCTTCGCCACTTAATTCAACACCTACTAGTATATAGGTCATTGCGAGCGCAGCGAGGCAATCGCACCTGCACGACTCATTCGGGTACGATTGCTTCGCTGCGCTCGCAATGACAAACGATTCATAGCACACATTAGCGGATTAAAAAATACATGCACGCCCCCGTACACCACCGCCGGCTCGCCCTTATCGACATGGGTACTAACACCTTCCACCTGCTCATTGTGGAAGACCGGCCCGGCCAGCCGCCGCATGTGCTGCTGCGCACCAAGGTGGGCGTGCGCCTGGGTGAGGGTGGCATCAGCAAGGGGGAAATTGCGCCCCTGCCCTACGCCCGCGCCCTGCAAACGGTGCGCGGCTTTAAGGAAGAGATAGAGTTGCACGCCGTGACGGAGGTGCGCGCCACCGCCACCAGCGCCATGCGCGTCTCGCGCAACGGCCCCGATTTGGTGCGCGACATCCTGGATAGCACCGGCATCCAGGTGGAAGTAATCGCCGGCAGCCGCGAGGCCGAGCTGATTGCCAAGGGCATTCGGCAGGCCGTGCCGCTGGGCCAGGCCAAGCACCTGCTGATGGATATCGGTGGCGGCTCGGTCGAGTTTATTATCGCCAACGAGGACTCGATTTTCTGGAAGCAGAGCTTTGAAATCGGCGCCCAGCGGCTGCTCGACAAGTTTTTCCCTGACCCCAGCGGCATCTTCCCCCGCGAGCAGGTGCAGGCCGAACTGGAATACCTGGCCGACACGCTGGCACCGCTTACGGCGGCCGTGGCCGCGCACGCGCCGCTGGCGGGCCTGGTAGGCAGCTCGGGCAGCTTCGATACCCTGGCCGACCTCAGCACGGGCCAGGTGCGCCGCGAGGCCGACCTGCCGCCCAGCACCACGCTGACGCTAGCTGACTTTGAGCAGCATTTTGCGCAGCTACTCACCCTGGACCACGAAGGGCGCGTGGCGCTGCCCGGCATGTTCCCCATGCGAGCCGACATGCTGGTGGTAGCCAGCATTATTGTGAAGTACGTACTGACTACCTACGGGTTAACGCAAATTACTACCTCCGCCTTCGCCCTGAAGGAGGGCCTGCTGGCCGAGTTGCTGGCGCAGTAGCGCGCAGCTTCCGCTTCGCGCTACTGCTTGTTTGATGACAGGCCCGCCCGGCCGCCGGCCACTTTGTGGATGAAGGTGAGCTTGCCCACCACGGCCGGGCTGATGATAAACGGGTACGAATCGGGCTGGCCCATGCTGCGATTCAGGCTGTTCATGGCGAAGGTCAGCGGTAGCCACATAGCCATAATCTGGTTGAAATCAGCCTGCTGGTAAGGGTCTTGCATGGCGGCGCGCAGGCCCAGGGCGGGGGCAGCATCGAGCGGGTCGAGGCGCAGGCCGAAGGCGTAGGCGGTTTGCAGCGTGTCGAGGATGTGCAGGTAGTGGGCCCAGGTTTCGGCCCAGTCTTCCCAGGGGTGGCTGCTAGCGTAGGCGCTGATGTAGTGCTGCGGCCAGTCGGGCGGCGCGCCCTGGGCGTAGTGCCTTTGCAGCGCCTGGCCGTAGTCGGCGCGCTCGTCGCCAAATACCTGCCGAAACCCGGCCAGCGGCGGCGCCTGGGCAATGAGGCGGTCCCAGTAGTAGTGGCCCACCTCGTGGCGGAAGTGGCCAAGTAGCGTGCGGTACACCTCGTTCATCGACTGCCGGGCCTGCTCGCGCTCGATGTCGTCGGCCTCCGCAATATTGATGGTTATCAGGCCATTATCGTGGCCGGTGAGCACGCGCTGATTATCGCCGGTGCCTTCATCGGCCTTAAAATCAAACTGCAAGCCCTGCTCGGGGTACACGCTTTTGCTCACCACGGGCAGGTGCAGGCACAGCAGGCTGTACACCAGGCGGTGCTTAGCCACTTCGAGGCTGCGCCAGCGGCCCAGGTAGCCGGGGTGGCTCAGGTCGGGGATGGTATGATTGAGCACGCAGGCCGTGCAAAATGGGGTGGCACTGCTGCTGGGCACCAGCCAGTTGCACACGCCGTGCTCGTGGTTGGCGCAGTAAGTATAGGCTAGGCCATCAGCCTCGCCGTAGAGCCGAAACGTGCGCTTATCAGGCTCCGCCACCAGGGGCAGCAGCTGCCGGCGGGTAGGCTCAAAGCCCAGCGGATACTGGCATTTTTCGCAGCGGCTGTTCTCAAAATACAGCACTTGGCCGCAGTGGGTACAGGTAAAAAGCTTCACGGAAAGAGCGCTAAGAATGGCCTTGCTCAACGGGCAGTCAGCCTACCGGGTTGGCAGAGTCAGCCGATTTTTGGTAATCGTACTTAGGATAAAAGACCTTCTTTTTTTAGGGCATTTTACCAATCTCGGCAGTACAATGGAATTTTTAGCCGTTTATTTAGCCCCAGCTAGCTTATAAGTAACGTCATAATAGGGCTACCCCCATCTTAAAGTCAACCCTGCCATATGTCTAATCCACTCCTGACTTCTTACCAGAATCAGCCCCAGGTGTGGGATGAGATGTTTCGGGCCGAGGGCGTGCGGGCCGAGTACCAGCACTTCGTGACGGCCCTGGCGGGGCTGGCAGGGCCCGAGATGACCCGCAAGGATGAGCTGGCCAAGAAACTCTTTATGAGCCAGGGCATTACCTTCACCGTGTACAGCAGCGGCGAGGGAATTGAGAAGATATTTCCGTTTGATATCATTCCGCGCATCATCTCCAACAGCGAGTGGCTGCGCATTGAGGCGGGCATCAAGCAACGGCTGAAGGCGCTGAACATTTTTTTGAAGGATATTTATAATCAGCAATTTATCCTCAAAGACGGTGTGGTACCGGCGGCGCTAGTGTACTCGTGCCCGCAGTTTTTGCGCGAGATGATGAACGTGCGCGTGCCCCACGACGTGTACACGCACGTGGCGGGCGTGGACCTGATTCGGGACCACGACGGCGAGTTCTATGTGCTCGAAGACAACCTGCGCACGCCCTCCGGCGTGTCGTACATGCTGGAAAACAGGAGCATCACGTACCGCATCTTCCCCGACCTGCTGCCCAAGAGCAACGTGCTGCCCGTCAAGGACTACCCTGATTTGCTGTACCGCAACCTGCTGGCCCTGGCCGACCGCCAGACGAGCGACCCCACGGTGGTACTGCTCTCGCCGGGCATCTACAACTCGGCCTATTTTGAGCACAGCACGCTGGCCCGCCTCATGGGCATTCAGCTGGTAGAGGGCCGCGACCTGCTCGTGCACAACCACTTTGTGTACATGAAAACCACGCGCGGGCTGGAGAAAGTGGACGTCATCTACCGCCGCGTCGATGACGAATTTCTCGACCCGCTGGCCTTCCGGCCCGATAGCGCGCTGGGCGTGCCGGGCCTCTACTGGGCCTACCGCAAGGGCAACGTGGCGATAGTGAACGCGATGGGCAACGGCGTGGCCGACGACAAGGCCGTGTACTGCTACGTGCCCGACATGATTCGCTACTACCTCAACGAGGAGCCGATTTTGAAGAACGTGCCCACCTACCAACTCGCCGACCCCGCGCACCGCGAGTTGGTTTTTGGGCAGATGGATAAGATGGTCATCAAGCGCACCAACGAGAGCGGCGGCTACGGCATGCTCATCGGCAGCGCGGCCACCGAGCAGGAAATGGACGACTTCCGCACCGCCATCCTGGCCGACCCGCGCAGCTTTATCGCGCAGCCTATCATCAGTCTTTCTTCCACGCCGTGCTACATCGACGGCAAGCTCCAGCCGCGCCGCATCGACCTGCGGCCGTTTGCCCTGTGCGGGCCCGATGGCATCGACATTGTGCCGGGCGGCCTCACGCGGGTGGCCCTGCGCGAGGGCTCCCTGATTGTCAACTCGTCGCAGGGCGGCGGCAGCAAGGATACTTGGGTATTAGGCAATTAGCAGTGAGCAATTACCTTGGAGACCGCAACTTTTTTGGTTTATCGCATGGCTGCTGGGGCTAATGTTTTGCTGGAAAAATCGTTTGCCTTTGGCGTACGCATGTTCAAACTAGGCTCTCACTTACAGCAGCGGCGCGAATTCGTCGTGTTGAAGCAGGTAGTTCGTAGTGGTACTGCCATCGGCGCCAATGCCGAGGAAGCCGCCGGCGCAATTTCCCACGCTGATTTTAGCGCAAAGATTTCTATCGCTTATAAAGAGGCGCGCGAAAGCAGCTACTGGCTACGCTTACTCCGGGCGGCTGACTGCCTAGACGAGCGGCTTTTTGACTCCTTGCACGGCGAATGCCAGGAGCTTTGCAAAATACTTTTCGTCATCTTACGCAGCAGTGGCCGAGCATAATCTGCATTGTTCTTTGCTCACTGTTCATTGCTCATTACTATATGTTAAGCCGCGTTGCCGATACCATCTACTGGCTGGCCCGCTACATGGAGCGCACCCAGACCATGTTGCAGGTTATTCGTATTCAATACATTGCCTCGCAGGATGAGCCGCACTACCGGGGCTGGCAGCCGCTACTGTATGCCTACGGCGACCTCAGCGAGAAGGAAGTAGCCAAGCGGGCGCCGCACACGCCGCAGGTGCTCTACCACCTGCTGTTCGACCGCGACAATGCGGCCTCCGTGTACCGCAACATTGTGCAGGGCCGCGAAAATGCCCGCGCCGTGCAAGACCACATTACCAAGGAAGTGTGGCAGAGCCTGAACGACTACTACCACCTCATCCGGGAAGATGCCCTGGCCCACCAGACGCTGGGCGAAGACCCCGTATCGGGCATGGATAAGCTGCTGCAACAAAGCGTATTGTACGTTGGCACGATAGAAAATACCATGCCGCGCGACGAGGGCTACCTCTTCCTGCGGCTGGGCAAGTTTTTGGAGCGCGCCCTGCAAACGGTCGATTTGCTGCGCCTCAATCAGCCCCTGCTGGAGGTGGCCCCCAACGCCAGTAGCCACGAGCTGCGCTACCTGCTGTACAGCCTGCTCGGCTACGAGCTGTACGTAAAGACCTACCAGGGTGACTTTGAGGCCGGCAACGTGCTGGAACTGGTACTCTATAACCTCGACTTTCCGCACTCACTGCTCTACAGCCTGGGCCAGCTGCTCAGCTACTGCGAGCGCCTCAAGGACAAAAGCCGGCCCGAGAGCTACGAGCAGCTGCGCTTCCTTATCGGCAAGGCGCGCACTACGGTGGCCTACAGCAGCTTGCGCGCCCAAAAAACGGCGGGCCTGGCCGATTTTCTAACCCAGGTGCGCAGTGAGCTGCTCGCCATCACAGCGGCCCTCAGCACCTCTTATTTCAATTAACAAGGAGCAATGAGCAGGGAGCAATTCCGGTCAATTACTCACTGCTCCTTGTTAATTGCTCATTACCTATCATGGCTTCCTATAAAATTCAACACCGCACGCGCTACGCCTACGCCGCGCCCGTCATCGACTGCGCCAACCAGTTGATGATATACCCGCTGGCCGACGAGCGCCTGACCGTGAAAAGCCACGCCGTGAGCATTACGCAGCAGCCGGAGGTAGCCTTGTTTACCGATTATTTTGGCAACCAGGTGGGCGTGTTTTCCCTCATTCAGCCGCACTCCGAGCTGCTGATTGACTCGCTGGCCGAGGTCGAAACCCACGCCATCCAGTTTCCGATGGATGCGGAAACCACCGAGGCGCAGTGGGCCAGCCTGGCCAGCCTGCGCACCGACGTAGCCTTCCTGGATTTTCTGAAAGTGCCGCCCTCGGAGGTCGAGGCCGAGCTGCGTGGGGCGCTGGCCGGCATCGTCACCTACGGGGCCAAGCCGCTGAAGCAGGCGCTCGAACTATCAGAATACGTGCACGATAACTTCCAATATCAGCAGGGCGTGACGAGTATCGAGACGCCGCTGGAAGCCATATGGCGCGGGCGGGCCGGCGTGTGCCAAGATTTTGCACACCTGCTGCTGCACCTGCTGCGCCTCAACGGCCTGCCCGCCCGCTACGTGAGCGGCTACGTGTGCCCCCGCGAGGAGGGCGTGCGCGGGGCGGGCGCCACCCACGCCTGGGTCGAGGTCTACATCCCGTTCTACGGCTGGCTGGGGCTCGACCCCACCAACAACTGCATCGTCAACGACGGGCACGTACGTATGGCCATCGGCCGCAATTTTGCCGACTGCACGCCCGTGAAGGGTACCTACAAGGGCACGGGTGCCCACACGCTGGAGGTGACGGTGCACATCGAAAATGGCAAGCCCATTCCGGGCAATGAGCCCTCCGACCAACCCACCTACGTGCAGCAGGCCCCCACCCCGGCCGCACCCATTAACTCCTACCGCAAGTACCTGGACTGGGAGCAGCAGCAGCAACAACAGCAGCAGTAATAGCAACAAGCCCGGCTTGCTTCACGAGGCAAACCGGGCTTGTTGGCTGTTGCGCAATGCATTACTGATTTTCTTTAAACAGCACTGGCACGGTGAAGCTCACGGCTACTGCCTTGCCATCTTGCCGGCCCGGCACGAAGCGCGGCAGCTTTTTAATGGCGGCCAAAACGGCCTCATCGTAGGCGGGGGCGAGGCCTATTACGATTGAAGGGTCGCTCACGCGGCCATCGGCTTGCACCGTGAAGCTGGCGAACACCTTGCCGTCTTTGTGCCCACCGGCCGGGTAGGTAAGGTTAGCCAGAATCTGTTGGATGATGGGCGTTATGCCAGGATTACCGGCCAGGGCCGGCATTTGCTCCACATAAGTGTAGATTTTGCCAGCGGCATCTACTGCTGATACCGGCACGGTAGTGAGCGTGGGCGGCGGGGGCGGGGTAGCCTGGTCGGCTACGGCGCCGGGCTTGGGCGCGGAGCTAGGCGCGGGTTGGTAGGGGGCCGACTGGCAGGCAGCCAACCACAGCCCACCCAGCACGGGCAGGACGAGCCACTGCTTCCAGCGGCGCACGGGAACTTGATTTTGCAACATGGCTAAACGGGTGAGGGTGAAGGAAAACGTGAAAGCTTGTAGCAGCGGCAACTGCCGGCCACCGATGAGGCCTCGGGCGGCCAGGCGGGCGAGCAGCGCCGGGTAGGCCACCGGGGCCGGGGTGGCGAGGGCGGCACGGTCAGCGAGCAGCTCGTGGGTGAGGCGCAGGGCCGGCAGCAGCAGGTGCGCGAAGGGATTGGGCCAGAGCACGGCCCGCCACAGCTCCAGCCACAACAGGTCGTAGCTGTGCCCCTGCCGCACGTGGGCCAGCTCGTGGGCCAGTACCGGAGCTGCCTCGGCGGGCGTGAGGCCAGCCGTGTCATCCCAAAAAACGGTGCGGCCAAAGGAGCTGGTCGGCAGCTGCCCGCCGGTGTAGGCCAGGGTGTAGCCGGGCCGGGCCTCGCGCGGCAGCCGGCGGGTGGCGCGGCGCAGCCGCCAGCCCTGGTAGGCCAGCCGGCCCAGCGCCAGCCCTATTCCTACCGCGTACAGCCCAATTGCCCAGTTCCAACCGGCACCGCTGGCTGCCGCGGGCGTAGCTACTGGCAAAGCAGGCAGCAGCACGGAGGGTAGCGCCACGCGGGGCGCGCCGGGGGCTACCAGCCAGGCGGGCAGCGCCGGTAGCGGTAGTAGCGGCAGCCCGGCCGCCAGCAGCGGGGCCAGCAGCAGCAAGGCCCTGTTGTAGCCAAAGCACCGCTCACGGCGCAGCACCCACCGAAATACGAGCCATAGTGCGCCCAAAGGCAGCAGCGTGCCGCCCAGCCAGGGCAGCAGAAAAGAAGCATCCATACGCAGCGGGAAGAAAAGGGTGGGACTAGTTGACAACTAAGAGGTTATTGGTCAGCTGCTTTTCGCTTATCAGTCAGATACCTGGTGCTCGTGCGGTGACCCAGGTGGTACACCTGCACGCTGTCCTGGGTGCCGGCTGGCGAATAGAACCGCCATTCGCCCAGCCAGTAGAAGTGCGCGCCATCGGGCTCGTCCACGGTGCGGGCCCGGCCCCGGCGCGCCACCTGGCCGCCAGGGTAGTAGTAGCTGATGTCGCTAAAGCCGTGGCGGCGGTAGCGCTCCTGGCGCTGCAATTCGCCGGCCTGCGCGTAGTAGCGCCAGCGGCCCACCGGCTGGCCATGCCGGTAGCGCGCCTCCGTGAAGCGCTGCGTGCGGGCCTCGTCGTAGTAGGTACGGCTGCGCCCCTGTCGCCGGCCCTGGCGGTCGGAGCGCTCAGCGGCCCCTACCGGCCGGGGGCCGGCGCAGGCCGTGGCCAGGGCGCTCAGCAGCCCCAGTAGCAGCGGTAGCAGGCGCATGGCGGTTACTGAGGTGGGGCGGACGGGGGATTTTCGGCGTCGCTGCTTTCCGGAGTAGCACCGTCGGCTTGCGCCTGGCGCAGCAGGGCGTCGAGCTGGGCGGCGTCCAGGTTTTCATCCTGGGCGAAGAAGGAGACCAGTTGGCCAAACGAGCCGCCGAAATAGCCGCGCAGCAGCTTGCGCAGCGAAAAGCGCCGGTAGTCGTCCTGGGCTACCAGGGCATGGTAGCAGTAGCCACGCCCCACCGGCTCGTAGCCCACAAAGCCTTTTTGCTCCAGAATGCGCACGATGGTGCTCACGGTGGTGAGGGCAGGCAGCGGCGCGGGCAGGGCCTCACGCAGGTCTTTGACGTAGCTGGGGCCTCGCTGCCAGAGCAGCTGCATCACCTGCTCTTCGGCGCGGGTGAGTTCGAGAAATGGGGGTTGCATAAATTTAGTAGGCAGGTAGTTATCGAACAGAGAAGGTCTTTTGCCAGCAACGGCGGCCGGGCCCATCGCGCAGCTCGGCCAGGTAGGTGCCGGGCAGCAGGGGCAGATGCACTTCGGCCTGGCCGGGGCGCAGGCACTGCACCGCCACGGGCTCGGCGCCGGGCGGGCCCTGCTTTTCGCACTGCCAGTACACCAGCACTACTTGCGGTGGGCGCAGGCTATCGGCCGGCAGGGTGAGGCGCGTGGCCCGGGCCGCCGGGTCGCCAAAGCCGTTGCCGGTGCCCGCCACGCCGAGCCGGTTCAGCACGTAGAGGTCGCAGGTGAGAGCACGCCGGTTGCCCAGGCTGGCCGCCGGCACCAAGTAGGCACCCGGTGGCAGCTGCTGCCAGCTGGCCGGGCCAGCCTGGGCAGCCTGCGTTTGCTCGATGGTGAGCGGGTCGATGCCCGAAAGCTTGCGCACCCAGGTGGCCATGCTTTGGGCCGCGCTGTTCTCATTGATGTGGCCGTGGCCGGCCAGCACCACTACCCGCGCCTGCGGGTGGGGCGTGAGGGTAGCGGCCAGCAGGTTGCGCGCTGCGTCGCGCTCGCGGTCGGCGCCCATGCCGTCGTAGGCCACCAGCTGAAAGCCCAACTGCCGCGCCCGCCGGATAAGGTTGCCAAAGTGCGGCTCGTTGGTGTAAAACCCGGAGGTAGCCACCGGGTAGCCCCGCTGCCGCAGGCCCGCCGAGTCGGCGGCATCCAGCGCCTCCAGGGCCAGGTAGCGAAACCCCTGCTTATACAAGGCCGGCAGCAGGCGGCCCACCAGCCAGCGCCCGCGCGGCTGGGTATGCTCCTCGTTGAACATTACCACTTGCCGCCGCTGGGTTTGGGCCAGAATAGCCGCCTCGGCCGCTATGGGCACCGCCGTGGGCGCGGCAGCACTAGCGGCCGGCGGGGTAAAGCCAGCCTGCCGCTGCCAGTAGTAGGCGGCGCTGTCTAGCTCGCCGGCCATAGCGGCGTAGGTAGCGCTGGCCTGCCAGTAGGTATCGGCCTGCGTGCTGCGCAGGTAGACCGGCCGCTGCCGGCGCAGCTCCAGCAGCGGCAGCAGGTAGATGAGTGGGCCGGCCGGACCCACGCGCACGGCCTGGCTGGCCACGGCAAAGGGGTTTTCGGGCTCGGCCGCCGTGAAGGCGACTAGCAGCGCGGCAGCCAGCAGCCCGCCAGCAAGTTGCGGTTTTATCCTGCGCATCGGAGTGGGTTGTTGTAAGAAGCTGCTGCGAAGTACGGTATTTTAAACTAAAGACTTAGTCTTCAACTAAAAAATAAGTTAAATTATTTTTCGCCTGTTCCACAGTGGCAAGCAGTCGTTTTTAAGGCACCCTAAATCAGCGGGCAAAAACTTGTAGCCAGTAGGTTTGTGTATCCCTGGCTACGGCGCTCCTTTTTGCCGTGCGGGCCCCTTGCTTATGCCGACTTTTCCCTACCAACAGCTGTTCACCTTTGCCGAGCGCGTATTTCTGGCCATCGGCTGCCCCCCCGACGATGCCCGCCTGGCCACCGAAACCCTGCTTTCGGCCGACCTGCGGGGTGTCGATTCGCACGGGGTGGCGCGGCTCTCGGGCTACGTGCGCCTCTGGGAGGCGGGCCGCATCAACGCCCGGCCCCGTGTAGGCATCACCTACGAAACGCCCAGCACGGCCGTGGTCGATGGCGACGGCGGCCTGGGCCTGGTGGTGGGCCCGCAGGCCATGCGCGTAGCTATGCAAAAAGCCGCGTTGGTGGGCACCGGCTGGGTGTCGGTAAAGAACTCCAACCACTTCGGCATTGCCGGCTACCACGCCATGCTGGCGCTGGCGCAGGATATGATAGGCGTCGCCATGACCAACGCTTCGCCGCTGGTGGCGCCCACGTATTCGCTTGAGCGTCTGCTCGGTACCAACCCCATCGCCGTAGCGGTGCCCGCA
>Ga0160427_10000558_pt1 | contig 22356 bp, 19 predicted proteins | sample SolpanmetagenomL_FD_108194 | JGI IMG/M metagenome (GOLD analysis project Ga0160427, IMG submission 108194) | Solar panel surface microbial communities from Lawrence Berkeley National Laboratory, California, USA - L | ecosystem: Engineered > Built environment > Solar panel > Unclassified ...
CTTCCCATTCCGAACAGAGTCGTTAAGCCCCGGTGCGCCTATGGTACTGCCTTCACCGGTGGGAGAGTCGGTCGCCGCCAACTTTATAGAGTGACGCCCCCCGTCGCTGCTTTCATCAGCAGCTGCGGGGGGCGTTTTGCGTGATACCCCCTCCCGCCCAGCTAGCTCACCCCGCCTAGGCCCGGGCGAAGCTATAAGGGAGGGGCAGACGACTGGCTAGCTGTGCTTATTGGTGCTGCGTGCTTGCGGCGTCTGCGTAGCACCAAGCTTTAGCGCCTAAGTAAGCAAGGTGTAAGGTGTACTTTGCTATTAGTTAAGACTCTGGAGACCATAAAAAAGAATAGGCCGCCCCACATGGGGCGGCCTATTCTTTTTTGTAAACGGCTATAAGTTAGAAGCCGCCTTTATCTAGGTTTAAGTCTTCTTTAGGTTCGGCTCCCATGAATGGGTAGGGATAATCAGTAGGCGGATTAAAGGTTTCTTTAATCGCCCGGGCTGATACCCAGCGAAGCAGATTGAGGTGGGAACCAGCTTTATCGTTGGTGCCAGATGCACGGGCGCCACCAAAAGGTTGCTGGCCTACAACTGCGCCAGTGGGCTTATCATTGACGTAGAAGTTGCCCGCAGCGTTGACGAGACGCTTGGTAGCGAGGTCGATGGCATAGCGGTCTTGCGAAAAGATAGCTCCAGTAAGAGCATAGGGTGAAGTCTCATCAACTAACCCTAGGGTCTGCTCAAATTGGTCTTCCTGGTACACGTAAACTGTTACGACAGGGCCGAAGAGCTCATCGCACATAGTAACGTATTTGGGAGTTTTGGCACGAATAACTGTGGGCGCAATAAAGTAGCCCTTTGACTTATCGTACGTGCCACCTGCTACTATTTCAGCGTCAGCATCTTGGTGGGCACCATCGATGTAACGTGCAAGCTTATCAAAGCTGCGTTCGTCGATAACAGCGTTGACGAAATTGGTGAAGTCCTCGACGTCGCCCATTTTGACGCTTGCAAGGTCTTGCTTCACGTACTCCAAAATTTCGTCAGCCAAATTGCTGGGTAAGTACACCCGGGAAGCAGCTGAGCATTTCTGGCCTTGGTATTCGAAAGCACCGCGGGTGATGGCCGTCGCTACTGCTTTAGCATGGGCTGAGGGGTGAGCGACTATAAAGTCCTTACCGCCAGTTTCGCCTACGATGCGGGGGTAGCTGCGGTAGAGGTGGATATTCTGGCCAATTTCCTGCCAAAGGGTTTGAAAAACCTTGGTAGAGCCAGTGAAGTGTACGCCTGCAAAGTCGCGATGCTTAAACACTATATCGCCCGCTACAGGGCCATCGACGTAGATGAGGTTGATAACACCAGCTGGCACGCCAGCTTCCTCAAATAGCTCCATCAAGACTTGAGCCGAGTACACCTGGGTGTAAGCAGGTTTCCACACTACTACGTTACCCATTAGAGCAGCGCTAGTGGGCAGGTTAGCCGCAATAGATGTGAAATTGAATGGCGTAATGGCAAAAACGAAGCCTTCGAGCGAGCGATATTCTAAGCGGTTCCACATGCCAGGCGCCGACTGTGGCTGCTGGCGGTAGATTTCCTGCATGAAATAAACGTTGAAACGAAAAAAGTCAATTAGCTCGCAGGCGGCGTCTATTTCGGCTTGGAAGGCGTTTTTGCTTTGGCCGAGCATAGTGGCAGCGTTGAGGCGCGCCCGGTAGGGTCCGGCCAATAAGTCGGCTGCTTTTAAGAAGATAGCAGCGCGTTCTTGCCAGGGCAGCTCGGCCCAGGCTGTGCGGGCGGCGAGGGCAGCATCTATAGCCTGGGTAACGTGCTGGGCATCGCCTTCATGGAAGTGACCTAGGGTGTGCTGGTGGTCGTGAGGCGGGAATAGGCGTATAGTACGGCCAGTGCGCACTTGCTCGCCCCCGATATACATCGGAATGTCTAGTTGCTGATATTTGAGGTCGGCAAGCGCTTTAAGCAACTCAGCTTTCTCGGGTGAGCTGGGCGCATAGCCCTTTACGGGCTCGTTGAGGGGCGTAGGGACGTGAAAAAAGGCGTTGGACATATAGGAAGTAGGATGGAATGACTTGTATTGCTTGAATAGGGGGCAAGGCGTGCTCAACGCAAAGGTCGGGTTATAAGAAGTTGCGAAGCTGGTCGAGGCTGCTGATTTCGTAAGTGATTTCTACGAAATGACGCCGCTTCTCAGGATTGAAATAAACTTGGTCGATGCCGGCGTTATAGGCGCCCAGTACATCGCATTCAAGGTTATCGCCAATCATGAGGCTTTCGGCGGCAGTAGCACCGGTGCAGCCTAGCGCGTGCGCAAACATGCGCGGGTCAGGCTTTAGGCAGCCGCTGGCTTCGGACGTAATGACTTCCTCGAAATAGTCAGTGAGCCTGGATGCAGCCAGCTTGAGGTACTGCACATCCTCGAAGCCATTAGTGATAAGGTGCATCCGATAGCCTTTGGCGCGTAAGTAGTCCAGTACCGCGTGGGTGTGGGGGAAAACTGCCGATTTATGTGGCAGGATATCCGTAAAGCGGGCTGAGATATCGACCGGCAATTCGGCTTCGGGCACTCCTAGGCGCGTGAGGGTGCGGTGAAAGCGGGTATCGCGGAGCTGCTGCTGGCTGATTTTATTGGCTTGGTATAAGCGCCAGAGCGCGTGGTTCACCTCATTGTAGCGAGCCGTGAACTGCGGCAGCGTAAAAGTGCCGTGGCGGGCCAGGTTATACTCTTCGAACAGCTCCTGAAGGGTTTCGGTAGCATTCGCATCGAAGTCCCACAGGGTATGGTCTAGGTCGAAAAAGAGGTTACGGTAGCTTTTCATGCTTATACCTCTTTCAGCAGCAGGTCGATGGGCGCGGGGCCACCGGCCAGGCGCTCAACCAGCGCGGCAGCATCCTTGGGCCGTACATCGCCATATACTTCGCCCTCGGGGTAGATGATGAGTGCAGCGCCAGAGCCTTTTTTACAATGCTTGCAAAGGTCTAGGCAGTTGCAGGTTTGGATGCGCGTGCTCACCTTCTCGCCCTCCACGAAGAGTTTTTTTACTCCCTGCGCTTTCAGTTGCTTTTTGAGCGCTTTTGCAACCTCTTCACCCACGCCAGATTTTTGGTTGGTGCAAACAAATATTCTTCTTTGTTGCGACATAAGTAGCTAAGCGTGATGTATCGATTGCCTAGGCATCGCCTAAGCCCCAGTGACGGTTTTTGATTTTATAAGCGGCCAGCTCGCGGTTGCTCCACAAGGTTTGGTACACGTGCTGGTCGCGTAAGAGCTGGGGGTCGCGCTCCATTAAGGTAAGTAACTGCTGAAGCAGGTCGGCAGTTTCATCCTTGAGGGTATAGAGCATCCAGTTGTCGAGGCGGCGCACGCTCACAAGGCCAGCATTTTTGAGATAGGCTAGCTGGCGCGAGGTTTTAGTTTGGGTAAAGTCGAGGACCTGCTCTAAGTCGCCGACCACCATTTCCTGGTTTCGCCAGATGAGGTGGAGCAGACGCACGCGACTATCGTCCCCTAGGGCCTTGAAAACTTGCTGGCCGAATGCAACTGAGAAATGTTTTAAGCGCATCTAACGTTGACAAGCCCACACTGAGGCTGGCCCGACTCAAAAGTACGGCCGCCAGGGCGGGCAATTTCGTATCTTTGTTTAGGGGCTATTGGGCCCTGCTTCTGCCGTGAATAAATGTCGTTTTTTGCTGCTGCTGAGCCTGGTGCTGCTAACTGGCTGGCTGGCCGCGCCCCGCACTTGGGCACAAGGAAGCCGTCGGGTGGTGCAGTTTACGGGCATCGTAGCTAGCGGCGACAGCCTGCTGGGTGTGCCGGGCGCCTCCATCTACGTGCCTAAAGCGGGCCGCGGTACGATTTCTAACGCGTATGGCTATTTCTCCATGGCAGTGTTGGCGGGTGATAGCATCATATTCCGCTCGTTGGGCTACCGCAACCAAACTATTGTAATTCCGCAGGATTACCAGCGGCAGAGCTTTTCGGTGCTTATCAACCTGAAGGAAGACCCGACTATGCTGCCTGATGTGCGGGTATTCCCATACGCTACAGAAAAGGAATTCAAACGAGCCTTTCTAGCCTTAAGGCTGCCTGATGAGCGCGGTACTGCCACAGCCGATAATCTGAATGAGCAGGTAATGCGCCGCATTTTCAATACGATGCCAGTAGGCCCCATGGCCAACTACCGGCAGACGATGGCCAACCAGCAGCTGGACTACGACCGACGCCAGGGTATCGCGCCCAACCCGTATAGCAACAACCCGCTGCTGAACCCCTTTAGCTGGCTGCAGCTGGTGAAACAGGTGAAGAACGGCGAGTTTAAAAAGCGAGATAACGATGACTAAGCCACAAGGGGCAGCTTAGAAATACGCTAAGCTGCCCCTTGCGTTTAGGTGGTAGCAATAACCCCTAGGATGAATTTATGGTAAAATGGAAGCGGCAACTATGCCGCTTTTTTTGTGCGTTATGGATACAAATATTCCGGTCTCGGGTAAGCCGCGAGTGGTGATAGTGGGATGTGGGTTTGCAGGACTGCGCCTAGCTAAGGAACTAGCTAAAGCGCCCGTGCAGGTGGTGGTGGTAGACCGTAACAACTACCACAATTTTCAGCCGCTGCTATATCAGGTAGCGACGGGTGCTCTAGAGGCGGATAGCATTGCATACCCGATCCGCAAAATCTTTATGGGGCAGAAGAATTTCTTCTACCGCATGGCCGATGTGCGAGGCATTATACCGGAGCAGAACATCATTACCACCAACGTGGGGGATATCCGCTACGACTATCTGGTGCTGGCGACTGGCTCGCTCACCAACTTCTTTGGCATCAAGAGCATCGAAGAGAATGCTATGCAAATCAAGAGCATACCTAATGCCTTGAACTTGCGCAGCTACCTATTCCAGAATTTCGAACAGGCCTTGCTGGAAAGCGACCCGGAACGGCGGCAGGCGCTGCTGAACATTGTAGTAGTAGGAGGGGGCCCCACAGGGGTAGAAATCAGCGGCTCGCTGGCCGAGATGCGCAACCACGTGCTGCATAAAGACTACCCGGAGATTGACTTCCGGCAAATGAATATTTTCATTGTTGAAGCGGCGGGCGCGCTGCTCGGTCCGATGTCGAAGGCGTCGCAGGAAGATGCTAAAGAATACTTAGAAGAGCTAGGCGTGCAAGTGCGGCTAAACACGGCCATTAAGCGCTACGAAGACGATAAAGCGTACTTCACAGATACCGAGTACATTCCGACGTCCCTGCTGATATGGGCGGCCGGCGTGAATGGGGCCGTCGTACCTGGCTTGCCCGAGGCGGCCGTGGCCCGCAACAAACGCGTGAACGTGAACCAGTGGAACCAGGTGCAGGGCATGCAGAATGTCTTTGCCATTGGCGATTTGGCCCAGCTGGAAACGACGGAGATGCCGAAGGGCTTGCCCATGCTAGCTCCAGTGGCCATTCAGCAAGCCGACCTGCTAGCCGAGAATATTCAGCGTCTCATGCGCAACGAGACGCCCAAAGACTTCAACTACTTCAACAAGGGCGTAATGGCCATTGTGAGCCGCAACAAAGCAGTAGTTGACCTACCGAAGGGCATTCACTACCGTGGTTTCTTTGGGTGGCTGACGTGGCTATTTATCCACTTGATTTTGCTGGTAGGCTTTCGTAATAAGGTGGTGGCGCTGGTGGACTGGGCATTCAGCTACTTCAGCACCAACCAAGCGCTACGCCTGATTATTCGGCCGTTCAGCCGAAAAAATATGAAAGACGATAGGGGGAAGAAATCTGCCGAGCAAGCCAATGCTACTTCTAGCTATAACCCCACGCCTCCTGCAATTCAGGATGGCGTTCAGCCAGCGGTGGCCTAGGGTGCATAGCAGCTGGCAAGCAAAAGGCCCGCGTAGTGCATTACTACGCGGGCCTTTTGCTTGCCAGGGAAAGCGTACTAGCTTAGAGTAACCCGCTTAAGAAGCCAGGAGCGACCCCTAGGACTATAGAAAGCAGGGCAAGTACTACCAGCGCTACTTGCTGAAAGGTATCCACTTGGATAGGCGCAACGTTGTTTTCGGTAGTGCGGAAATACATGGCGATAACCGGGCGAAAGTAGTAATAGATGCCTACCATGCTCATTACCAAGGCGAATACTACTAGCCCAATGTAGCCCTGGCTGGCTACGGCGGTGAACAGGAAAAACTTGCCGAAGAAGCCGCCCGTGAGCGGGATGCCAGCCAGCGACAACATGGCAACCGTGAAGGCAAAGGCCAGCAGCGGGTTGGTGCGCGCCAAGCCGGCCAGGCCGTCGTAGTCTTCGCGCTGGCGCTGGTCGGCCACCAGCTTGAGCACGCCGAAGGCCGCCACTGTAGCGATGGAATAAGCCAGGCTGTAGAAGAAGATACTTTGGGCGGCGGGGCCGGCAAGCTGCCCACGGCTGGCTACCAGGCCTAGGAGTAAGTAGCCGGCGTGGCTAACGCTGGAGTAAGCGAGCATGCGCTTAGCACTGGTTTGTACGGTGGCGCCAATGTTGCCAAGTAGCAGCGTGAGCACGCACATGGCCACGATGGTAGGCAGCCACACGGGGCTGGCGGCAGGCAGGGCCAGGGCGAGGAGCTTCAGGAAAGCCGCGAAGCCAGCCGTCTTCACCACGGTGCTCATGAAGGCCGTGAAGAAGGTGGGAGCACCTTCATACACGTCAGGCGTCCAGAAGTGGAAAGGCGCGGCTGATACTTTGAAGCCGATGCCGATAACCATCATCAGCACGCCGATGTAGAGCATGGGCTGCAGGCTGGCATTGGCGGGAGTGGCAATGGCCTGGGCCATCTCGGTGAGGCGGAAGGTGCCGGTGGCTCCGTACAATAAAGCTAGGCCAAACAGCAGGATGCCGGTAGCAAACGCGCCCTGGAGGAAGTACTTAAGTGCCGCCTCGTTGGAGCGCACGTTGCGCTTATCGGAGCCGGCAAGCACGTACATGCTGATGCTCAGTATCTCGATGCCCACGAACAGCATAAGCAGGTGGTTGTAGCCAATCATCATGATGGCCCCTACCAGGCTAAAGAGCAGCAGCGAATAATATTCGGCTAGGTTGGGCTCGCCCTGGTGCACGTAGGAACGCGAGAAGGGCAGCAGGAGCAGCGCCGTAAGCAGCACGATGGCACTAAATGCCACCGAGAAGTTATCGACGGTGAGCATGCCGGCTACGTAGCTGGAGTCGAGCACGGCGGAGAAGCTGCCGGCGTGGTTCCAGTCGAGTAGGTTGAGGCCGAAAATGACGGCCAGCACCAGCACCATGAGCGTGAGCAGCAGGCGGTTGGAGCGCAAGAACCCGAGAAACAGGTTCAGGATGCCGTAGACGGAAAGGAGAACGATGGGAAGCATACTTGATGGGCTGTTAGCTAGTAGCTGCTAGCAGTTAGCTTTTTACCTGGGTCAGCAACGCGAGACCAGCGGCTGCCTTAACTATACACCGAGAGGCTAACAGCTAGCAGCTGAAAGCTAACGGATTAACCACTTACCGAGTAACTACCAGCAAAATCTGGTTGATGGCCGGCTCAGAGAACTTCAGGAAAGTGTGCGGGTAAAGACCGAGCCAAAACACAGCCAGGACCAGCGGCACAAACATGAACAGCTCTTTGCCGCTGAGGTCGGTCATAGACTCGGAGTAGGTAGAGTCGGGACCGAGCATGGAGCGCTGGAACAAGCGCAGCAGATACACCGCCGAGAAAATGATGGTGAGGCCCGCGATAGCACCAGCCCAGGCGCTATACTGGTACACCCCCATCAGCAGCAGGAACTCGCCTACGAAGCCGCCCGTGAGGGGCAAGGCCACGGTGCTGAGCAGCATTACCAGGAACACGACGCTGAGCAACGGGGTGCGGCGGGTGAGGCCCCCTAGGTCGGGGAGGTAGCGCGAGCCGGTGCGGCGCTCAATGGCATCAGCCACCAGGAACATGCCCACTACGTTGACGCCGTGGGCCAGCATTTGCACCACCACGCCTTGCAGGCCCACCACGGTGAGCGAGAACACACCGGCTGCCATTAGGCCCACGTGCGAGAGCGAAGAGTAGGCGATGAGGCGCTTCATGTCGCGCTGCCGAATGGCGATGATGGCCGCGTACACGATGCCGATGATGGCCAGCACCATGATGAGCTTCTGCCACTGCGAGGTGCCTAGGGGCACTACCGGCAGCAGCCAGCGCAAGCAGCCGTACACGCCCATTTTTAGCATGATGCCCGAGAGCAACATGGTAGCCGGCGCGGGCGACTCGGTGTAGGTGTCGGGCTGCCAGGTATGGAACGGGAACAGCGGCATCTTCACGGCGAAGGCCGCGAAAATCAGCCAAAACAGCCAGCTTTGCTCGGCGGCGCTAAGTTTGAGGGCCATGAAGGCCGACAACTCGGCCGAGTGCAAAGCCGCGGAGCCGGCAGCAGGGCCGGTTTGCAGATACAAGTACACGAAGCCGGCCAGCATGAACAGCGAGCCGATGATGGTGTACAAGAAGAACTTAAACGTAATCTGGATGCGGCGCTCGGACCGGCTCCAGGCCCCGGCCAGGAAATAAATCGGAATCAAGGCGACTTCCCAGAAGAAGTAGAACAGGAAGGCATCGAGGGAAGTGAACACCCCTAGGAGGCCGGTTTGCATGAACAGCACCAGGGCGTAGAACGCGCCGGGGTTCTCGTAGTCGTCGTGCCGGAAGGCGGTAGCCAGGATGATGGGCACCAGAAAGCACGTGAGCAACACGAGGCACAGGCTGAGGCCATCGATGCCCAGGTGCAGGCTGATGCCAGCCGATGAAATCCAGGGTTGCTGCAGCGTCAGGCCGGGCGCATGGTTGTTTTGGGTGAAAACCACGGCCGCCAGCACGGCAGCGGCTAGTTCCACAAAGGCAGCCCCTAAGGCCAGTAGGCGGGCCGCCGGCCCTTTCGTGAAATGCAGCAGCAGCGCCGCTACCAACGGGAAAAGAACGAGAAAAGCTGTAAGCATTAGCTTCGGGCAAAGCGGAGGCGGCCGGAAGCCCGGCGCACCCTGCCGCGTAGTTAGCCACAAACTTACTGCTAACGGGGTAATGGCGGCGCAGGTGCCGCGGATTCCGTAGCAACCAAGCGCAAGGCGGTTTGCGCACAACTAGGTGCAGAATGCCGGCGCCCGGGCCGCCACGAAACTTCCGCTGCCGTATTATTCTTTACTTTCCGCCACTTCACCTAGCCCGAATTTGTCTCGCCTTACCCCGCCCGATTTTCTGCCGCTTACCGATGCAGGCCCCATTTTGGACGTGCGCGCCCCGGCCGAGTATGCCCAGGGCCACGTGCCGGGGGCGCTTAGCCTGCCGCTGTTTACCGACGAGGAGCGCGCCCGCATTGGCACTACCTATAAGCAGGTGAACCCCGAAAAAGCGGTGCTGCTGGGGCTCGACTATTTTGGGCCCAACATGCGCCGCATGGTGGAGAAAGCCCAGAAGCTAGCGCCCGGCCGCCGCGTGCGCCTGCACTGCTGGCGGGGCGGCATGCGCAGCGGGGCCGTGCAGTGGCTGCTGTCGCTGGCTGGCTTCGAGGTCACGATGCTCGACAAAGGCTATAAGGATTACCGCCGCTGGGTGCTGGAAGAAATAGCGCGCCCTAGGCTCCTGCGGGTGCTGGGTGGCGCCACGGGCAGCGGCAAAACCACCGTGCTGCACGCTTTAGCCGCCCAGGGCCAGCCGGTGCTCGACCTGGAGGGGCTAGCGCACCACCAAGGCTCCTCGTTTGGGGGCCTGGGGCAACTACCGCAGCCCACGCAAGAGCAATTTGAAAATAACCTAGCCGAGGCGCTGGCGGCCCTGCCCCTAGGGGTACCCAGCTGGGTAGAAGACGAAAGCCGCATGATTGGCCGCTTGGCCGTACCCAACGGATTATTCGACCAGCTGCGCGCTGCCCCATTGGTAGTGCTCGATGTGCCGCAGGCAGCCCGCGTGGATTACCTCACTGCCGACTACGGCCGCCACGATGCCGGCGAGCTGGCCTCGGCCGTGCTGCGGTTGCGCAAGCGCCTAGGGGGCCTAGTAACCAAGGAAGCCCTATCCGCCATTGCCGAGGACGATATGCGCCGCATGGTGGAGCTGGTGTTGGCCTACTACGACAAGACCTACGCTCACGGCCTCGAAGGCCGCCCCGCCATCACCGTGCCGGCCGAAAGCACCGACGCGGAGGAAAACGCCGCGCGCGTGCTGGCCGCCGTAGCTAACCAAGAAACAGCAGCTACTCATGGTTCCTAAGTTGCGCGTGGCCCGCCCCACCAACGACCTGGCTGCGGTGCGGCACTTCTACGTCGAGGGCCTAGGGCTGCCAGAGTTGTACCACTTTGCTGGCCACGACGGATTTGATGGCCTGATGGTGGGGCACCCGCAGGCGCCGTACCACTTAGAGTTTACCACGCAGGCTGGCCACGTGGCACCGCCGGCACCAACTTCCGAAAACCTACTGGTGTTCTACTTTCCTGATGCTGCTGAGTGGCAGGCCGCCGTGGCCCGCCTGCAAGCTGCTGGCTACGCGCCCGTGCCAGCCCACAACCCGCATTGGGACCGGCACGGCCTCACCTTTGCCGACCCCGATGGTTACTGTGTAGTGCTGCAGCAGGCGGCGTGGGCTATGTAATTTCTAGCTATGGGAATGTTTGACTGCCCCAAACATGGGCTGCGCGGATTGCTGGAAATGTGTGAGCACGTATATGCCTCATTGCAAACAAGTAATCCAATAGATGCCAAGCGAAGCATTAGTCTGTTACTGTGCCCGGTTTGCTACGAGCGTGCCAGTATGCACCAGTTTGACGGAGTTAAGTTGGAGGAAAAGAACGAAGCTATAGTTGAAGCTTATAGCGAAGCGTATGGCCAGATTAGTAGAGTTGTATGCTGTTCGGAATGCGTGCAAGAAGCTGAATACTATGCTGCTAAGCGAGCTGGCCGACCTTTGCCTTTTATTGGCTACGAGCGCACCTTAAACTGGTCGCAATTGGAGGCAGTAGACCAGCTAGAGGCAGCCTTACAGGAACGCTTTGTGTTTCAGCCAAGCCGCCGTCCAGTATCTAAGGGTCGCAGCTCGCTGTTTGTCATGCCCGGCAGTTTCACTGAGCCACTGACAATTGAAATCTACTACGTCACCGCTCCTAGTGAGCAAGCGCAAATACTGACCCTTATCGCCGAGTTCTTCGTAGCCAGTGATTACCCGCAGCGGCGAATCCTTTTCTACGAAGCTGAGCGCTGGCACGAGGAAACGAGAGGTAACTCCTCATCTTATCAGTGCCTCGAAGGTGTGTTGCTTCGTGAAGAACTGGTGGCCTAGGCTGCCACAAAACCTACTTAAAATTCACCTACTATATGTCTGCAACGCCCGAATCACACGCTGAAACCATCCGCCTGACGCAGTATAGTCACGGGGCAGGCTGCGGCTGTAAAATCGCGCCTAGCGTGCTCGACAAAATCTTGCACAGCAGCCTGCCGCAGCCCAACTACGAGAACCTGCTGGTGGGCAACGGCTCGCGCGACGATGCGGCCGTGTACCGCCTGCCGGGCCAGGCGGGGCAGTGCGTCATCAGCACCACCGACTTTTTCATGCCCATCGTCGATGACCCCTACGACTTTGGGCGCATTGCCTCGGCCAATGCCATTTCCGACGTGTACGCCATGGGCGGGCGGCCGCTACTGGCCATCGCAGTGCTAGGCTGGCCCATTGATAAGCTAGCGCCCGAAATAGCCGCGCTCGTTACGGAGGGTGCCCGCGCCATTTGCGCCGAAGCGGGCATTCCGCTGGCGGGCGGCCACAGCATCGACGCCCCCGAGCCAATTTTCGGACTTGCCGTGACGGGGCTGGTGGACGAAGCCAACCTTAAGCGCAATGACACGGCCACGGCCGGCTGCCGCCTCTACCTCACCAAGCCCCTAGGGGTGGGGATGCTCACGACGGCCCAGAAGCGCGGCCTGCTGCGCCCCGAAGATGCCGACGTAGCTCCCGCCCAAATGCGGCAGCTCAATAAGATAGGGGCTGAGTTAGGCGCCATTGCCGGCGTGCGGGCTATGACCGACGTGACGGGCTTCGGGCTGCTCGGGCACCTGCTGGAGGTGTGCGAAGGCTCGGGCGTGCAGGCTGTGCTCGACTACTACGCCGTGCCGCGCCTAGCCGAGGCTGAGCGCTACCTGGGCGAGGGCTGCGTGCCCGGCGGCACCATCCGCAATTTCAAGAGCTACGGCCACAAGGCGGGCCCGCTCACCGACGAGCAGCGCGACTTCCTCTGCGACCCCCAAACCTCAGGCGGCCTGCTGGTGTGCGTAGAGCCCGGCCCCGCCGAAGCCGAGGCGCAGGCCATCTTCGCCCGGCACGGCCTCGGGCTGCACAGCTTCGGCGAGCTGCGGGCGCACCCGGCGGGCGAACCGTGGGTAGTAGTGGAGTAAGAAGGAGATTGATCTTTATGGCGAGCGCACAAGAGTGAAGCGCGTAATTGCACCAGCATAGTTTGCGTGGGCATCGTGCTGGCACGACTACCGCGCTCCCTTTCGTTGCGCTCGCCATGACCGCTAACCCTGCGCTTTCACTACCCATCGTTGGCCGCCTCGCGCCCACGCCCAGCGGCTACCTACACCTGGGCAACGCCGTAAACTTCGTGCTGACCTGGCTGCTGGTGCGGCAGGGCGGCGGCCAGCTGCACCTGCGCATCGACGACCTGGACCGCGCCCGGCTGCGGCGGCCGTATTTGGAGAATATTTTTCGGGTAATCGATTGGTTAGGAATTGACTACGATTACGGCCCCAGCGGCCCCGACGAATTTTTGCAGCACTACTCGCAGCTACTGCACCTGCCCGCCTACAACGCCGTGCTGCGCCGCTTGCGCCAGCAGCCAGACCGGCTCGAAGCCAGTCGCCGCTCGCGCACTGCCGAAACTTCTTCCGAAGCTGTGGCCGATTTTGATACGCCGGGCGTGGCCTGGCGGGCGCGGGTGCCGGCCGCTGCCACCATAGCCTGGGCTGATGGCTGGCAAGGTGCCACTCAGGTACTCCTAGGACAGTTGATGCCCGACTTTGTGGTGCGCAAGAAAGACGCCGTGGCCGCCTACCAACTGGCGTCGGTAGTGGACGACCTGCGCCTGGGCACCTCGCTCGTTGTGCGCGGCCTCGACTTGCTGCCGAGCACGGCCGCGCAGCTCTGGCTGGCCGCGCAGCTACCCGAAACCCAGAGCTTTGAAGCGGCGCGGATACGCTTCTTTCACCACCGGTTACTTACCGATGCCGCCGGGCATAAGCTCAGCAAGAGCACCCAGGCCGGCACCGACCAGGGCGTGCTGGGGCTGCCCGGCGGCCCTAGGGTAGTGTACGAAGCCGTGGCCCAGCTACTGGGACTGGAGCCCGCGGCGGGCGAGTCGTTGGCTACGTTGCAGCAGGCCGTGGGCGGGGCCTAGAACTACTGACGCACCACTTTCAGGCGCACGCTTTGGGTGGCTTGCTGCACCAGCACGAAGTAAGTAGCGGGCGCCAGTAGCTCGGTGCCGGGCAGGTTGACGGTGCTGGTGCCCACGTCTACGGTGGCCACGGCGTGGTTGTAGAGGCGGCGCCCGAGCACGTCGTAGAGCTGCACGGTGAGCGGGCCGGCGGTGGGCGTGCTCACTTGCAGCGACAAGCCGCCCGTCGTGAACGGCACCGGAAAGGCCTCGATGCGCATGGCCGCCACCGACCCTAGGGGCGTGGTGGTGCTAGCCAGCGTCCAGCGCCCTTGCAGGTCGGTGACGTAGGTGCGGCTGACGAGGCGGTTGCTGACATCGCGGGTGGTGGCGCCCTCATTGGTCCACGCAGTAGCCGTCTGCCGGAACAGCGCTAAGCTGCTTTCAGCCAGGCCGTTTAGCTCGTGCGGCAGGTAGCTGAGGCTAAGCTGGGCGCCTTGCAGCCCGCGGCTGGCAGCTGGCTGCAAGTCGTAGTAGCGGCCTATGCTGGTGTTGCCGCCGTAACTCTGGGTTGCGCCCGTGGTGCGCCGCACGGTGGTGAGGCCGGGTGCAAATGCCGCCTCCACCGTCAGCCCTAGGCCTCCGAACGACTCGGCGGCAGTGCCTACCGAGCGAGTGGTACGCAGTAGGCCCAGCACGTAGCTGGCGTCGGTTTCACCCTCCAGGGTGGCGCTGGGCCCTAGGGTCAGCGAATCGGTGCCGGTGCTTAGTAGGGCGCCGTTTAGCAAGAGCCGCTGGCCGATGGTAGTTGCCCCGATAGTTTTGATGCCGGTGCCGCCCACTATCACGTCGTAGTAAGTGCCGCCGCGCAGGCTCTGGGCGCCGGTACCCAGCGTCACGAGCTGGCCGCCGGTGTGGGTGATTGTGCCCGTGCCGGTCAGGTCGCCATACAGTTTTAGGCTGCCGCTGCGCAGCGTGAGGCTACCCTGCACGGTGAGCGTGTGCACCGCCGCGCCATCTGCTTCCAGCACCGGGTAGGGTCCGCCTCGCGTCAGCACTGGAATAATGGCGTCGGTGGTGCTGGTGGGCACGCAGCCCTGCCAGTTGGCCGCCGTAAACCAATCGGTGTTGCCGGCCGCGCCGGTCCAGGTGGGCGTGGCCGGGCCCACGGTGGTAGTGGCCAGGCCGGGACAGCCGCCGCCCGGTACGGTCACTAGCACGGTGTAGGTGCCCACGGCGGCCGTGGTGGCGGCGGGCAGCACCGGGTTTTGTTGGGTGCTGCTGAAATTGTTGGGGCCGCTCCAGGCGTAGGTGGCGCCGGCCGGGCCGGTGGCGCGCAGCATTAGGTCGCCGGTGGAGCAGGGCAGGCCGCTGTTGCTGGCCGTGGTGGCGGGCCGGCTCTGGCACAGGGCGGGCGACGAGGCCAGCGAGGTGCGGCGCGGTGTGTTGGCTGCCATTACGGCCTGCATGCGGTCCACCTGGTCTTGCGTAAAAAGCTGCATGCACGCATCATCCACGTAGTCCAGGAAGTTCATGAACATGTCGCCGCTGGGCCCGTTCGAGCAGGTGACGTGCGGAAACGCGGGGCAGGAGAAGTTGCTGGTTTGCTGCGTGGGGGTATCGGCCACGTAGTCGTCGCCGCAGTTGTCGTCGCCCCACACGTGGCGCAAGCCCAGAAAGTGCCCTACCTCGTGGGTGGTGGTGCGGCCCTTGTTGAAGTTGGCGGCCAGGGTGCCGGTGCGGCCAAAAGCGGTGCTGAGAATAACGACGCCGTCGGTTTCGGGCAGGCCCCCCTGCGCCGACAAGCCCCCTAGGGCTGCCGTGTTGTCGGGCAGCTGCGCGTAGCCCAGCAGGCCGCCGCCCAGCGGCAACACCCAGATATTAACGTAGTTGTTAGGGTTCCAGTAGGTCTGGGGCTTGATGGTGCTTTCGATGTAGCTCACGTCGCTGGGGCGGCCGTAGGGCGGCGCCGACCAGCCCTGGGCGTTGCGGTCGATGCGGTCGATGCCCGTCTCGGGCAGGGGCTGGCCGCTGGGGTCGAGGTCGGCCAGCTGAAACTGCACCTGCGCATCGCCCCGCAGGCCCTGAAACACGCTGGGCACCAGCACCCCGTCGGCATTCAGGCGGCGGTAGTCCTCGTTCAGCACGTCTATCTGCGACCGCACCTGGGCCTGGCTCAGGTTGGCGCCCGTGCCCACGGCCTCGCCGTCGTAAATGATGTGCACCACCACGGGCAGCGTGTAGGTAACGGCCGTGGTAATGTTGAGCCGCCCGCTGCCGTGGCGGGTAGGCACGGCCGACGGGTCGTAGCCCGGCAGCAGGCGCTTGAGCTTGGCTTGCTGCTGGGCGGCAACTTGCTGGGTGGCGCAGGTGCGCGGGCCGGGGCTGGGTAGCAGGGTTTGGCCCTGGGCCGGGCTACCCCCTAGGGCCAGCCAGCCGGCCGCGAGCACCACGGCAAGAGAACGTAGAGAAGAAAGCATGGCACGGCACCCACCGAGCGGCGGGTAACTGGATGGAAAGCAGCTACTCCAAAATAACCGGTTAGCCCCGCGTTTTTTGATGAAGCTCCTGCGCGTCCTAACGGCTTCCACCCTTTTTCCGTGCGAGTTCCGCCGCTCAATCGGCCAGTTCGGCAAACGGCTAGACGAAACTACCCGTGGCCGAGCGGCCTAGCGCACCTCGCGCTTGAATTCTTCGGCCCAGTGGTCGGCCAGGCGGGTGGGTTCGGGCAGCTTGTAGCCGCGCAGGCAAGCCAGGGTCAGGCGCAGGGCGGTGGCTTGGTTGCAGCGGTGGCCGGCGCTCACAAACAGCGGCTGCACCTTGTCTTTCGAGCGCAGCACCTCGCCCAGCAACTCGCCCGTTTTGGGGTCGGTGAGGGGCGTTAGGTCGCCCTTGGTGAGGCCGGGCTCTTGGTAGGTACCAAACAGCTTGTGCTTGGCCACGCCAAAGGTGGGCACGTCGAGCAGTACGCCCAGGTGGGCGGCAATGCCCATGCGGCGCGGGTGCGCAACGCCGTGCCCGTCCACCATCACCACATCGGGGTGCTGCTGCAGCTTGGCAAACGCCTGCACCACGTTGGCCGCCTCCCGAAACGAGAGGTAGCCCGGCACGTAGGGCATGGTCACGGGCCCGTAGCTATACACTTTCTCCACCAGCTCCAGGCTCGGAAACTTCAGCACCACGAATACCGATAGGATGGTTTCGGGCGTCGGAAACGACGAATCGCAGCCCCCGATGAAGCGCGGCTCGTGCGCAAGCGGCTCGTTGGGGCGCAGGCGCTCGCGCAGCTCCAGTTGCTGCTGGGCCAGCGAGCGCACCAGGGCAGGGTCGGGGGGCGGGCCGGCGGGGCGGTAGTAGGGCATGCGAAAAGGGGAGGGGCTAGGCGCAGCGGGCAACGCGCCCGGCAAGTGGAACTGCCCTTGCCATACGTAGCTAGCTGGCCTGAGGTGCGTGTGAGAGTGGCCGGGCCCGGCGCGGCGTTACCTTTTGCCGGGCCGTGCGTACCCTAGGGCAGTTTCTTTCCGTTTAGCCAGCTTCACCTTATGGCACCTACCCCCGAGCAGCCGGCCGCCCACGGTGCCGGCCCCGAGCTAGAGCGCCGCTACCGCCTCGACGTGGTTCGCCCTCGCCTCAACCCCACCGCCCTCATGCAAGCCATTCAGGCCGATTTACCCAGCTTCGCGCCCCAATCGCTGGCCGATTTTGAGCGGCGCAGCGGCCAGCCGGGCTCTTTGCACGAGGGCGACGAGTTTTACGTCAAGATACTCGGGCCCTGGAACGGCGGCGTGCGCGTATCCCAAGTCGATGCCGTTAGCTTCGAGCTCGTTACGCTGGAGGGCCACCCCGAGGCCGGGCGCATCCGCTTCGAGGTGCTGGTGCCCGACGCCGAGCCCGACCAGCTTCGCTTCCAGATTCACTCCCGGGCCCGCTCGCGCGATGGCCTAGTGGCGTTTATGTACGACACAGTGGGCGGCGGCAAGGTGATGCAGGAAGCCACCTGGGTGGAGTTTTGCCAGCGGGTGGCCCAAGCCAGCGGCGGCGAGGCCCTAGGGCCGATACTGGTCGAAACCATCCGGCACGCGCCCGGCCAGCCCAGCGAGATTTCTCGCCACTATGTATAAGCACCGCCCGCCCAACCAGCTTTTATGGGAACGGCACCAGGCGCGCTGGGCCCACTACCTGCCCGCCGGCTACAACTTCGACCCCGCCCAACTCGACACCGCCAGCGCAGCCACTGGCTGGCGGCGCGACCACGACGCCATCGATTTGCCCGCCGAAGCACCCGGCCCGGCTGCCGCGGCGGGCTCGTTTGCCGCCGCCCAGCAAGTGCTGCGCGAATACGCCTTCCCGCCCCCCGACTTGCTGGTAGGCATTTACGACCCCGATGCGCCACTGCCGGGCCGCCTAATGCTATTGCGCGGGCGCTTTTTAGGGTTCACGTTCTGGTTTGGAGTGCGAGTGGGGCCGGTGCTCGATGCGCCTAGCTTGCCTTCGGCCCAGGGCCCCGAGCAGGTGTGGGGCTACGGCTACCGCACGCTGCAGGGCCACTTCGAGCGAGGCCAGATTGACTTCACCGTGCGCAAAAACCTGCACACCGGCGCCGTGCAGTTTCACCTCGATGCTGTGTCGCAGCTAGGCACCATCCGAAATCCGCTTTACTGGCTGGGCTTCAGGCTATTCGGCCGGATGCTACAGCGCCGCTTCGCCCACGAGTCGCTGGCCCGTATGCGCTGGCTGGTGCTCGAAACTATAGCGCACTCGCAAACAAAGGCTGGTGCGTTGGGTTAGGAGAGGGTTGAATGGCCTGCAGAGAACGTCATGCTGAGCCTGCTGAAGCAGCTCCGTCGCGCCCCTAGGGGTTGTTCGGTGGAGCTGCTTTAGCAAGCCTAGCATGACGTTCTTTTGGTCTTTCACCTACCCATTCTCTATCCCAAACCAACCAGTTCTCTCGTGTCTACCACTAAAGCATACGCCGCCCCGGCGGTTAATATTCCCCTCGAACCCTTCAGCCTCGACCGCCGCGAGGTGGGCGCGCACGACGTGCAAATTGCCATTGCCTACTGCGGCGTGTGCCACTCCGACCTGCACCAAATTCGCGACGAGTGGGGCGCGGGCATTTTCCCTATGGTGCCGGGCCACGAAATTGTGGGCCGCGTAACGGCCGTGGGCGACCACGTAAAGAACTTTAAGGTGGGCGACCTGGCCGGCGTAGGCTGCATGGTCGACTCGTGCCGCACGTGCCCCTCGTGCCAGGAAGGCCTGGAGCAGTACTGCGAAACCACCGGCATGGTGGGCACCTACAACGCTCGCGAGATTAAGAACGGCACCCAGAGCGGCGCCCCTACCTACGGCGGCTACTCGCAGCAAATCGTGGTAGACGAGAAGTACACCCTAAAGGTGAGCGAAAAGCTCGACCTGGCTCGCGTGGCGCCGCTGCTGTGCGCTGGCATCACCACCTACTCGCCCCTGCGCCAGTGGAAGGTGGGCGCCGGCCACCGCGTAGCCGTGATGGGCCTGGGCGGCCTAGGCCACATGGCCGTTAAGTTTGCCGCGGCCCTAGGGGCCGAAGTAACTGTGCTCAGCACCTCGGCCAACAAAGAGGCCGACGCCAAGGCCCTGGGCGCCCACAAGTTTGTGGTAACCAAGAACGCCGAGGAGATGGCGCAGTACGGCAACTACTTCGACTTCATCATCAACACCATATCGGCCCAGGTAGACCTGGCCTCCTACGTGAACCTGCTGCGTCGCGAAGGCACCATGATTTTGCTGGGCGTGCCCACCGAGGCCCCGCAAATCCACGCCTTCAACCTCATTGCCAAGCGCCGCCGCATTGCCGGCTCGCTCATCGGCGGCATCCAGGAAACGCAGGAAATGCTCGACTTCTGCGCCGAGCACAACATCATGTCCGACATCGAGCTCATTAACATCCAGGATATTAACGAGGCTTACGAGCGCATGCTGAAGGGCGACGTGAAGTACCGCTTCGTGATTGACACGGCCTCGCTGAACTAAACGGCTAAGGGGCCCTAGGGCCCCAGCCCCACGCAAAAGCGCCCGGTAGCCGCCAAGGTTGCCGGGCGCTTTTGCGTGGGCGGCTGCTGGGTCCAGCGGTTACCAAGGCTTGCCTGCGGCCGGGGTAGCTGGGCGCGAGGCAGCGGCCCTAGGGCGCGGCCCTGACGTCGCCGCTGGCCGGACCGGCACAGGCCCTCGGCTTACAGTGGCTGGCTTACCTATGGCTGGCGCTATAGCGTGGGCACCAGGCCGGAAGTAGCCAGGGCGAGGTGCTAGCGGCGCTAACCCTGGCTGCGCGGGCGCTGGTGCGGGTGCCTGCCGGGGCGGGGGTGGCGCCAGCGAAATCTGTTGCCGCACCTGGGTAGTAAAGCTGTTGTAGTTGGGCGCAGGCACGTAAGCGGCCGGCAGCGGTGTCAGGCCCGAATTAGCTGGTAGGCCCAGCGTCCGGCTCAGTAGTGATAGGCGTAGCGGCGCAGTAGGAGCCAGTTCGGCCTCTACCGTAGCCGTTGGCAGTCCCAGCAGTAGTAGGCCGCCCGGCATGACCAATAGGCTCGGCGGTACGGGCTGCCCGGCCACGCGCAAAGCCAGTACCGAGTTGCTTTCGCTTGCTGCCTGCGTTAGCTGCAGGCTGCCGCCCGGCAATCCGCCTTGCAGCAGCAAGCGTAGTCGCCGCCGGCCACCCAGCACCGTGTCGGCCAGCACGTGAGCTTTAGGAGCTACTACGGCTAGGGTAGGGGCGGGGGCCCAGCGCGCCGGTTGGCCCGGCAGCTTGGCCGGTGGAGCGCCGACTGCCGCGGCCGGCAGCACCGCGCTGGTCCAGGCATCAGCCTGCCGCTGGCCCGACAGCCAATGGGCCTGGCGAGTGGTAGCGTCGAGGTAATAGTACAGGTCTACTTGCTGGGGCCGCTCGGCGCTCGGCTGGCTAGTTAGCTGACCCCATACCAGTGCGCCGCCCGCCACGGCCAGCGATAGCAGCGGCAGTGCGCTGGACAGCGCCAATCGGGGCCGGCCCGTGGCCGCTGGCCGCGCTCGGCCGGGTTGTCGCAGCACGGGCAGCAGTAGCGGCAGTAGCAGCCCTAGGGTCACGGCCAGCACCGGCATCGTCGCGAGCACCAGCGTGCTCAGGCCAAACACGGGCAGCAGCAGGTACAGCACCGGGACCAGCACCAGCGCCAGTGGAATACTTAAGAGCCAGTCGGCCAAGGCACTAAATTGGCCGGGCATCGGGCCCGCCGCCCCCAGCTGGCCCAGGCCCCAAGCCAGCGTAGCAGCCAGCAGCGGCCAGGTGAGCAGGTAAGCCGACGTAGGAGCCACCCAAGCCAGCACCCCCGCCAGTAGCAGCACCGCCAGCAGCGCCCCACCCACCAGCGTATCGAAGCGCAGCCACTTGCTGAGCAGCCCGTAGTACCAGCCCCAGCCGGCTAGTCCCAGCGCCAACAGGGCCACCTGGTAGGTCAGTACGTTGTAAAAGGTGCCCCCGTAAAACGCCAGGTACTGCGGATACAGCGCCCGCACCGCCAGCAGCAAGCCCCAGCCGAGCGCCAGCAGCAGGCCCGCGCCCAGCAGCCACCCCAGCGCCCCACCCAGCAGCCCGTTCCACGCCAGCCGGCGCTGCTGCTGCGCCACGGTGGCCACCAGGGCCAGCAGCAACGCCGCCACTGCCACCAGCGGCAAGCTCCACGTGGCTGGGTACCGCACCACAAACGCATTCAGCACGCTAAAAAACGTATAGTCGGGCTCGGTAGTAACGGTCAGCGGCGCGTTGCCAAAGTGCCGCACCAAGCTGAGCATGTACGAGCCGTGATGCTGCATCGACGCCAGGCTGAAGCGGCCGGGCGTGTCGGCTGGGCTGTGGTAGTACGAGTAGCCTTCTACTAAGCTGAAGTTTAGTCCTGGTACCCCCGCCTGACGCAGCGGCGTGAAATCGGTACCGTTGGGCAGGCGGCGGTAGGCTTCGTAAAACAGCGACGAGGTAAGTGGCGCAGGCACTGCCTTCGCGAACTCGCGCAGCAGCCAGCCGTTGCCGCGGCTCACTTCAAATAGGAGGCTAGGGCCACTATTGCCGCGCCCCTCGAAGTTGAGCGCCACGCCCACCCGGCGCCGCAGCCGGGCGCTGTCGGCCGCAAAAGCCCGCGCGCCGAGCAGCCCTAGCTCTTCGCCGTCAGTAAACAGCCAAATAACAGAATTGGCCAGTGCTGGCCCGGTTCGCAAAGCCCGCAGGGTTTCGAGGGCGGCGGCCACGCCCGCGGCATCGTCACCGGCGCCGGGCGTGTGGGGCTGCGAGTCGTAGTGAGCTAGCACTAGCACGGCTTTGCCTGCTGGCTGGCGGCCCGGCAGCTGCGCCACCACGTTGCGTACGCGCCCCAGCACCGTTTGCCCACCCACCGCAAGCAACAGCGTCGTGTCTTGCACCCGCGGCTGCAACCCGAGGGCCCGCAGCCGCCGCAGTAAGTAGGACCGTACCTGGTCATTAGCAAGGCTGCCTAGGGGGTGTGGCTGCCAGGCCAGGCTGTCGAGGTCGGCCACGGTGCGGGCGGCTGCAAACTCAGTGGCGGGTGCGGCAGCTGGCCGCGGGCGCGGCGGCCGTAGCTTCCACAGCACCAGCGCAATCAGGATAGCTAACCCCACTACCGGGAGCCAGCGCCGCAGAAATTGGGGCATAGCAGCAACTTAAGCAACAGAAAACTACCTTGTAAAGAAGGCAAATAGTTAATTATTTGCCAAATAGCTAGGAGCTGTTCACAGTTGATAAAAATGTGAAAAAGAACGTCATGCTGAGCGTAGTCGAAGCATCTCTCCCAAACAACGGCCATAAAGGCATGGCAGAGATGCTTTGTACGCTTCCCCCAATCGAGCGCCAGTAGTGAGTAGAGAAAGGCGTAACTTTCCCTACCTGACGACTGAGAAATGAAAAAAGGACGATTCAGCGAGGCCCAGATTGTGGCCATTCTGCAA
>Ga0160427_10000559_pt1 | contig 22328 bp, 25 predicted proteins | sample SolpanmetagenomL_FD_108194 | JGI IMG/M metagenome (GOLD analysis project Ga0160427, IMG submission 108194) | Solar panel surface microbial communities from Lawrence Berkeley National Laboratory, California, USA - L | ecosystem: Engineered > Built environment > Solar panel > Unclassified ...
ATTTTGGTTATCTAGACTCTCATCTGATGAGCTTTGCACAGAGGGGGGCTTGTTTTCAGTCACATGCTGAACATGGATCACCCTTTTGCAGCGGGGCGAAGACTTGGAAACTCTTGCTTTCTGACGGACATGAACTGTTGAACGGTCATTTCTCTTTTTGCTATGCTTCGCACTGAAGGAGTCATACTTGTATTCTCCGAAGAATATATCCCTTTGATCCCACACATCAATCATTTCAACGTCACTGTCGCGAGCGAACAAATTCTCGCATCGCTGGCCACGCTGAATACAATGCGGCAAAGGTGGATAAGGCACAAAGTCACTTTCTCTCTCCGAGCTGTTTCTACTGACATCAGCGCGCTGATCAAACAGTTCTTCATGCAGTGGCTTGGATTCAATGAACCGTGTCGGTACTGATTGATGCGGAGGAGCGCGATAACCGGCCGCGCTTGGTGGAGAGACAGGCTTTGGTTCTGAGATATTAAAGCAGCTGCTGTCTTTGAGAACCATATTATTGAATATGTAGGATGTTCCACTTGGTAACATGGATTTTTGCGGCGCCGGGGAAAATTGAGTTGCTGGCTGGTAAAAGTCAAGGGCTACGGATGCCCTTCTGTAATTCTCCGAGCCTGATGAGGTTTTGGGTGGTTGGTGAGTTTTCTGAAACTGTATTTTGCTAGCAAACGTCTGATGCTCGAACGATTAGCAGAGTCATTCGCAGGTGTGGGGGAAAGGGTTTACCTTGTTTTTCCCGTATAATTCGTCCCCGGAGATGAAACAACCATAGCCATTGACTTTGGAGAGCATCTCGCGAAAGGAAAACTGAAAGATAAAGACGGGGGCGAAGATTTGTTCAAAAAAAAGTATTGTACTCGTAGTAAGCAATGTGATTTGTGGATGAATATCGGGTTTGATGACAACAATCCGGAGCCGAGATCTTATCGATAACTTAGAGGGCAGATGGATGGCGGAGAGATAAGCCTAAATTGTGGGTTGAAACAGCCTGCACGTGGGTCGCAGATCAGTGGGGTTGATCTAGTTCAGTCCAATCTTGATCGATCTGGCCATTCAACTCACAACAATAAAAATCTGAACGTGGTTTTCTTCCCATCTCCATCTTCACAACCAGATATTAATGTCAAAAACAAGTCAAACAGTCCCCGGGAATATGATCTGCATATCAACATATTTTTGACAACGACAATCAAGTTTGAATGCCACGTATGTTTGAACAAGAAAAATGCTTGTTGGATTTCGGACTGACCAAAAAAGACGTTCTACCATGCCTTACAAACAACCGTTACGACACAAATATGTGGCATGAAATTCTGAAAAGATAGATGTCCCTTGATTGGCGAAAACTGATGCTTGACAAGCTGCTTGCTGAACGTGTTTGCAAAACATGGAGCGTCCAGGAATAGATAAACCTCTCTTCATATAGTTTGAAACGACGACTGTGCCAAAAACGTATGTTAATTGTTGTTGTTGTTGTTCTTCCTGACTTGAACCAGTTCAAAACGCCTCGTCAGAATGCCTGGCCTTTTAAAGTGTGATCCCTGTAATACCCGGTTCAGCGAGTGGTTCAGATACGTAGACGAAAGAACTTCGCCGATTGAAACCCTGACGCAACGAGTGAACCAACAAGTCCATGATAACACTGCAAACGACCGGCGCATCAGAGATCAGGAACGGGCCTTCAAAGAACTTGACCGAGCCACCCTGAAGGTAGAAGATTTTCTCGAATTCAAGCGTGAATACCGCGCAAGCTGCAAACAAAACCACGCTCAACTCCGCTCGATAGAGAAAACAGTGGCTAGCCTGAGCTTTGATCTACAGTCACAAGACTCCAGAAAACAACTACCAGCGGCCAAGCCGCAACCTTGTTGCTTGAAAATGATCGAGGGCCAAAGCAAGCGGGTTCTTGAACAAGAAGAGAAGATTCGTTGTATCGAAAGCCGGGAAATCGATCGCGATATCACCTTGAATAGGTTGTGGTATTTGCACCAGGAGGAGACACGCAAGGAAGCCGAAAACTCCACCGGAAGTATGTCGCCTTCCGCTTCGCGTGTCTACAGTCGACAGAAGCCGCTGGAACAAGAGCTAGCCGAGCTTGACGAGAGGATCAGTTTCACATCAGAGACACACGACGTGCGCGAAACTTCCAAGGTGGATCCATCTTGGCCGAGAATGTCAAAATGGTCTTCTCCTGCGCTCGACTCGAATGGCGTCAAAAGCCCAAGTACAGAGCATTGCGTCCGAATGATGCAAGTTGGAATCCACACTATCGTTGAATCATCCACCGGCCACCCGTCGTATCGTGACAGGCTGAAAGTTCAACTGTCGGAAGACTGCTCCTCATTGGTCATACATTTTTCTCCCTCGGGACAACAGACTGAATGTCGGTGGACGGTCTTCAAGCTTGACTGCTTCATCCTTTGTGGTTCCAGTCCTGACGATCTGAATGATAGCACGATTCGACCACTGGATTTGCTGAGCGAGCACGGGAAGCTGTCTCTAACAGCTAAGACCAGCTACGACAACCTCGTGCTGCACAGAGCGTTGGAGCACAGTGTTTTTGGATGAGACAAGCCCAATTCGATGCGAGGAAGGTAGCCAAGCCCGATGCGGAGAGGGGTCTGGATTCTTGATCGCCATGTAACATTCCTTTGGATCCAGGACAAGGTAATTTACCATATTTGAGCCTCGAGAAAACCCCAGCCTCGTCGCATCTGCCCTACAGCGACGTGGTACAGACACCGTCCGCAGGCACATAGCAGATCCGCGTTCTCTGGGTCCCTCTCCCCGCGCTGTTCGGCTTGGAGGTCGTGGCACGCGAGTAGAGGTTTGCGGCTTGCGGATAGTCTTTGAGCGCATAGGCTTGTGTTGCTTGTGCTAGGAGGGCGGGGAGGTCGGTGTCGGATGGCGGAAAGAGGGGTGTTCTGGGTCCCTCTCCCCGCGCTGTTCGGCTTGGGGGTCGTGGCACGCGAGTAGAGGTTTGCGGCATGCGGATAGTCTTTGAGCGCATGGGCTTGTGTTGCTTGTGCTAGGAGGGTGGGGAGGTCGGTGTTGGATGGCGGAGAGAGGGGTGTTTGTGAGGATGGCATCTTTGAAACGTGGTTGTACGAGTAGTGAGGTTGGAAAGGATGAATTGAATTGTACTGGTGATTGAGACATGCGAAAGGTCGTAAACGGCGCAGGTTCATTCTTCGCACTTGCAACTGTTTCCACGATTTCCTCCACAGCCACAACAAACTATTGGTTTTTTTTGTTGGACTTGACGTTGTCATTGCAGAGGCGAGTTTTGATGGTCCAGCAGGCATGTTTTCGTCGAACTTCATAGAAAGCAATTCGACGTCGGGGGTGCTGGTGTCGCACTTCGCAATGAGGCTCCATCCCAGCGATCCGTTTCATGGAGAAGAAATTCGACGCTCGCTCCGGCCGCGCGTATGCCTGCCGTGTGGCCAATCGAGCGACCTTGCACGTCTGCAAAATGAGCGATTCCGTGTCTTGGACTTGCCAGCGGACAACATACTCAGCAGCGCAACAACAAACAAGCATATCCTGAATTCCTAACTGGGCTTTGACACCACCAACCAGCCCGAAACACAAGGCCGTGCCCCTAGATGGCGAGGAGACTACAAGCAAGATCGAGGAGGTTGTGTTTGAGCTAGCAACCAGGGGAAGCAATCCTTCTTGAACTTTCGACTTCCTGCAATTCAAGTGCTCATACCGAATTTCCCTCATTGAGTCCGGTGGCGGAGCGGAGTCAGTGCCAGTGCAAATGTTGATCAATCATCTTCTCCTGGTTTGTCTCGTGCCTAGATAGACAGCCAGGCGCCGATGCCCTCTCGTCCCGTCATTGTCCACTTGTCTGTGTCCGGCAGTGAATAAGCAGCCGAGAATGTCCCAAATCTTCATCCGTTTTGTTCCATCTGTCGTGCCCTGGATGGCAGTATTGCGGTTCGTTCTTTATCACCTGTTGATCATGTCGTGTTAAAGTTGGATAAGGCGACCGAGCCGTCCATCTCTTTGAATCGTTAGCAATCTGTACCTCAGTGTGACATATACTGCTTACTTCCTGCACCTTCTCCTCTCCTTTTGTACCATGTCCAGAAGTTTTCGTCGTCCATGCCCGTTTGTCTTCGGCAAGCTGGATTCATCTACCACTGTTGTAGACCTGCTGGCGTCCATCAGCGCTTCGCCATCTGATGCACATCTTTCCACTGTTGTTGTTGCTCCATCAATCGTTTCCACCCTGGCTAACCGCGTGCTTGTGTCGGCGGATGCGCTTATCGGTTGCCCAAGCTCATTCAAGATGACTGCCACAAGAGGTCTTCACAAAGTTGTTAATCGGATCCAGGATTCCGAGTTGGGGGTTTGTTCCCCTCTTGACCGTTCAAGCTGCTAACTCCAACCATTGTGGCAGCCTCATCTGGCAAGCCAGATCGCAACGAGGACTAAGAAATGTTTCGGTGAGTGTATTGGCGCGTCTATGCATGTGCATCCCCAAGATGGCCCGGGAGGAGCTCTGGTCGCAACGAGTCTGTCAACCCGACCTCGACCAGAACGACAACTTTTAGGACAGAGGTCGTGAAGTTGGCTGGTGCGGACGGGGTAGTGGGTGCGGACATGATTAATACAGCCGTAATGGTCGAGGCAGACATGATAGTCGAAAACCCCATCCACTGTTTGTTCCGATTGCGAAAAGCCCGACCACCTATCCAGCTTCTGCAAAAACGAACTACTCCCACACGTTCAAAGGATTTCGTTGGGCGATGAGCTTCGCGCGGTCCGGGATGGCGCCTACGCAGGCAACCCTACACCTTCGTTTACTCCTCTTCCTCTTCCTCAGCCGCAGAGACAAGCACTGATCCATCCTCGGTCCATTCCGAAGGACGCAATAACCGCTCAACATGGGCGCGCCCAGGGTAGGGCCGGCTCCCCGAACAAGAATTCTTCAACAACAAAGCCGATGACCAAGCATCTATGCGCTCATTCCGTCACTCGCTGCTCAGACTGCGCAAGCACCATCACCCACTCTCTGTCGAAGATGACGACGATATCCTGCTGATATGCCTAATCACGACGCTCTCTTTGATGTGTCTGACAAAGATGAAACCCATGAAACTCTTCCTGATCCTGAACAGACAAAGGATACGAAAGCAGGCATGGTTCCTGACATGAGGACTGTCGAACCTCCAACTCGAAGGAGAAGCCTAATCGGTGGGGAACATTTCGATGTGATGTTAGCAAGCAGTTCCAGGAATGACACTGGAAAGCGTAGAGATTCGTAGGCCCAGCTCGCCGACCTGTCTCCGTATCGTGTGTTCGCGTTGTTGTTGCCTCTGTGCAGTCAGACAAGGAAGAAGGTCAAGAGTCCGATCCAGTGCCTCGTGCCGCATACGAGATGGCGTTGACCCATGCTCTTCCTCGCATCAGCGTCTCTCTCTCGCCAACGGTATAGACATGCTTGACTTGCTTGTTGGGGAAGTGGATGTTTATTCTTGAGAAGACTCGAGGAAGCTCGAAGCTTGGCAGAATATCGGGAACCTCTCCGCGATTTCCAGCCATCCTCTCATTTCTTCGCTTCGTGTCCATCGTTGCATTACCAACATGACGCTTCTGAGGATCTTAACCTTCAATCCTCCTTGCCGAGAGATGGCACCGGATGAGGTCGTTGCAGAAGCCAACACCATGCGCCACTGTGCGACCCGACCACCTTGAACTAACGCTTAGAAACTCTGTGCTTGAAACTTCACAGCAGGATCGCGCAGCTCATTCGTCTTGCATTTGTTCGGAGAACGGAACGTTAATTCTCTTGACACCGGTCTTGAAGAGCGGGCATGTGGTGTTTGCATCATCCATGTTCACAGCCGTTCTCGATTTGAACTCGACACAGAAAGAGAAGGCATAAGACAACCTGTTCGGGCTCCATGAAAGATTTCCATACTGCAAGGAGAATGACGGATACCCAATGAAGCGCCGTCGGTCCAGCTTCTGCTTTCGACCAAATCTGCTTCCTTCATTGAATGTTGGCTCAAAGCCAGCGGCCTTGGAATCGGGGTGTCTGCAGACACACACGATCGCAGGCTGCGAGTCAAGCGCATACGACACTCGTGGAAAGATTGCTTCATCGCACAGCTGAGTGGACCAGGCAAGACGAATTTGGCGGATCACATCACATCTCTTGTCTCAAATGCTGGACCAGGAAAAGCCAAAGTCCACTCGATAACCCCCGTTCGAGATGAAGTGGAATTGCTGCGGCAGCTGCAAGAGTCTTCGTACGTTCACGCAGTCGGATTTCGTCGAACAAGTCAGACCGTTCAGTATGCGAAGCGGTCTGATGCAATAGAGACTTGAAATGCGACTCGAAGACTCTTACAGCTGCCGCACCAACATCACAGTCAGGCTGTGGGAACCTTCTCCGGAATTGCTGCACAACCCACAAAAACATTCAGTCAGGTAACCACACAAGACGAAGATCCTCAGCCACTATTCTCTTCTCCAGTCAAATGCATCATCAAGCAACCCCCTCCCGAACTCTAGTCGCCTGTGAAAGCTTCCACACGGAGGTCACCCGTAAAGCCCACAAGACGGAGATCACCAGGTGAGCCATCTGCTGTGCCCGCAATGTTGGCGCGATATACACAGGCCTGCATTCGGGACACTGCTTGTCGAAGCTACACTGTCGACGAACGACGTGAAATTCGAATAGTTGCACCCTCGACGCCCTACGTTATTACTAACGTGATAACTGAGTCTGCTTCGATCGTGCGTCTTACTGACATTCTTCCCCCTTCTGGGCGTCAACTAGTCAATCGAAAGTTTGATTCCTTGGGCTTCCCGAGCCAGCTGTCACCTCCTCATATCCTGATGGATCAAATCCTGTTCAGCCGCCTGTCCGTGCTGCCTCAGGCTTATCTTATCCTGGTGGTGCATTTTCTAAGTCTAAGATCCCTCTCGAAGGTTTCAGAGTGCGAACCAATATCGCTGCGATTCGATGCGAAGTGATAGACAATATTATCGACGTTTTGAATTTTGAACAAAGCCTCACTGCCAAACAACTTCACTCATGTCTTGTTGACTATGCTGATGACTCCATGTACTCACGTGATTTTGCTCATCAAGGGGAGCCAAGATTGGTGTTCGGAGGTTTGAATTGAATTGAAACTGAAGAAGTGCTGTGGCCACAAAGTCTGAAAGATTTCATATCGCCGTAAGATACCCACTTAAGTCTGAAGCCAGTAGTCAAAGGTTGAAACATGTTTTCTGGGGAGACTTTGCACTGATTCCCGTTCACATTCACGAACGTTAAAGTTTCTTCGATCACTTTTATCTCTTTGGACCGGCGCCTACGGCCAATTTTTGAGACCTCAGACCTGTCCAGTGAAGGACATTTTGGGACTGGTGCAAAGAATGCCATTTGTGCCAACGCCTGTCAAAGAACTCCTTCAGTGTCCGCCCACGTTTGATCAAAGCTCTCACCAAATCCAATGATTGGAATGGATTTTCTCGGTCATGACGATGGTTTCGGTTTTAGACACATCAAATTCGCAGCTGATTACTTCTCGAAGTTCACATGGCTTCAGGACTATGTTGTCACGGACTTTGCAGCTGTCAGCCCCTCCTAGTGCAATGTGTCACTCTTGTCTTAGACTATACATGCGATCCTTTCCTGTATAACTCCCGGCAGACGCTTTCTCGTTACACGACGCTCGACGCCGTCTTCTTTACTAAGTCTCGTTCATGGTTGATCCTTTCAGATTTTCGTCCTCCATGCAGTGCACAAGTTACTTTACTTGATCAATGTAAGTATGTTGCTTGTTTCAAGTAAGTGTCTCATAACGACCCAGGTTTCATACTAAGGCCAATACGTTTAGTTCTTCCAAACACCAGTCTTTAACTCAATCACGATCTCAGACCAAGACCGCGAGCAAACATGACTTTATGTCTTCAACCCCTTGTACCGGCTAGGGCTAACAGCTCAGATCTGTGCCATCTCATCACGTCCTTGGGATCTTGGGCTTTTCCGACTCTAACAAATCTACACGTTTTGTGAATAACTGGATGAGGACCCGCTGCTACTCACAAGATACGCAGAATCTCACAACTCCTCTTCTTAGTTTGGATCCACCGCATATGCCGAAAGAGTTGTTCACATGGCTCTCGTTCGGCTCCCGCTCAGATTCGACAGTGGGGTCTTGCCAACCCCCACAAGGCGAGTTCTTGGAGCGACTGTTTTCCCGAACATTCGCCTCCTGAGATTGCACGGATTTTCCTTACCGACATCATGCTTGGATGACATACCTTCCATAGAATGAATTCCTCCTTTGCCGAATTCTCCGCCATAGAACCAGACTACCTAGTCATAGCCAGAGCTGCTGGAGTGGAAGCCAGGGCCAGTATCACCCCTCTGCAGGAATCGCCGGAGCTGCCGAAGTGGAAGGCAAGTTCCTTCTCCCTTCTTCACAGGAAGCGATCAACGACAAAATGTTCTTCCTTGACGACGCAGAAGACGAAGCTTTTCAATGATGGAAATCATCGATTTTCCAATCTGGCCTGAAGGCGAACCCGACGAATTGTTCAAGGATGCACACAGTGTTGCTCGTCCTCCCCATCCGAATTTCATCCTGCGATCTCTATGGAACCTCTTCCGAAATTCCAACTGTCACCAGCATTACCTGAGACAACGATTTTGAAAAGTTCGAGATATCCTGAGTATTATCCGCACTTCGCCACAGGCGTGATCAACCCATCCGGAGAAGGAGGCCCCAGTTTGAGGCAGCTTCAGAACAGCTCGAACATCAAGCTCCTCTGGTTTCAAACTTCAACTACAGAAGCAGACCACCTCACCCTCTTTCCTCCTACAATTTCCCCTGGCAGTCAAGGACCTCCATTCGGCGCTGAATGCACTCCTACGTTTTTCGACGTTATCAACATGGAGCACTTCGGTAATGTCAATACAACAATTACGGAACAGCGAGGGGAGCTTGACAGGTCTTTGTCTCTGTCCAGCAAAACTGGAAGGACAAAGCTTGACTTCGACATAATAACTGAGTTATGCATCAACGTCACTGGCGCGTTTTCTCATTTCACCCCAGTCATTGACCATATCAAGAAAGCGCGTCGCCTGAGTCCCGTTGGTCAATCGACAGCGACCCTCTAAAGAAAAACTCTGTTACAGCCGTTGCGGGACAAGGTGGACCTAGATTTACGGACTTGTTGAAATGAGCAAATGAGAAGGTTTGAGTCTCAAATTCCTGGCTTCATTCAACATTTCTACTTCCAGTCTGCTGTAAAGGGAATATCACTCATGCGCGTCAAAGGGATCGGTGATCTTGTGAAAACCCTTGGCTCCAGAAAGAGAGGATCAACTCATCGAAGCTTCCAGTTACATCTTTTTCACGAAAGCGTCAATCTTCCCGGAGAGCCAATCACCATTTGGACGAACGCGACTAACGAATGAGCAACCAAACTCTCTATCAACAAAGTTCCCCCACAGTTAGTATCCATAGTCCTAGCCTCGATGGCTGTCGTCGGCTTCAGAACAGCCTCTGTTGAACTCTGAATCGCTTATGAACATCGCGACAAGTATATGGAGACAGGCTACGTTTCCCGCATTGAAGACGGCACTGTGATGAAAGCTGAGTAGCAAGATACTGACGCCGCTGAAGCAGCCGCTGCTGCTGACACCTCTATCTCGCACCTCACTAATCAATTTCTCTCTATCTTTCCCGCCTTTATCAGATGATGATGAAGAAAGATGATGAAGAAACAATCGTACCCTCCGGGCAGGACAGTAAGAAGAAGAATGACTTTGCGTTGACTGAAGAAAAATCTCCCACCACGACGTATCGCCACCACTCGCGAAGCTTCGTAAGAAAGTGAAGTTGGCCGGCTCATTCGCAGCCGTTTCCAGGCGTGTCACCCATTCTGCTCCCAGGGCTGGGTTTCCCATGTCTTTGAAGATACTTGGGAAGATCAAGCCTGCGCATGTCACTGCGTGCATTTGGGCTCCCGAGCATTTCTACAGGAACGCAGTCCATGATGGATCCGATCAGGAAGATGACCCTCCCGCATGCGCAAGTCTTTACCGAAAAACTCGCAAGCATCTTTGAGTTGACATGCGATTATCGTCCGGATAAGCTGGCTGCTTTGTTAAATACGATTACCACAAGAAGTCGTTTGGTCTGAACTCCGCAAAAGAATACGCATCGTTTGTCGTGCCTTCTTGAGTTACCTTTTGCATTACCCTTTGAATCACCTTTTGAATTACTTTTTGCATTACCTTTTGAATCACTGTTGAAACACCTCTTGAATCACCTTTGAATCACCTTTGAATCACATTTGAATCACTTTGTATTCATCTATACACTCTACTCAGATATCGGGGTAGGTTTCTCGCGTGTGCCAGAAAACCTGCGGACGACAAGGAATTCGCTCTTTCCATGGTGCATCCCGCAAAGATGACTATGCTGCTGAAGAGCATCAGTACTTCAGCCACGGCTCGCGAAGTCCTCATTGACCAAGGTCACCGACTCACCAACTTCCGTAGGGACCTTTCTAAAGCAATTGCTGGCACTAGACTTCTCTGGCAGGTGTCTTTAGTCTCAAGTCTCGTATGAAACGCTTTCATGACACCTGCAGCACTGATCGCACTGAACGAGGCCTTTGTTTCCAAGAATGGTCCATTCCCGGTATCAGCAGTTTGTCGCTTCTCACCTGTAACATATCTTCTCCATCGGAAACCGCGTTCTTATACCTTGCGTCGTTCATTAGCGTTCCGCAGTATGCTCCTTGCTTTGAAGAGAGTGATCTCTGCGGCCTCAGACCATCGTTTCGGCTGCTATAGCGGAGTTTCTTAAAAAGAAGGGGCTTCGACGAAACAATCAACTTTTTTACATCCTTTCCTCACATTGAGAACGATGACAACTACGCTGTACTCAACCTCGCAATCCGGCCATCTAAACAGCTTGGTGTAAGGGTTGATCAGCCACAACACTTCGTTAATCGTCGAAGGAATTAATCTGTCTATTGAGTTCGAATTAAAAACGCTGAGACCCTGAAGGCAGCTGGACTTCCACCTCTAGCACACGGAACCACCTTATGTCGTCACATCTTGCGGCCGAAACATCACTGTGCAGTGACCTTCACACGTCGCCCGGTTACATCACTCTTTCAGCTATTGACCGAGCTTACTTCGATTCGATACGCAATGCAATCGCCTCATCTTGGACAATGCTCGCTAACAAGTAACTTCTCCGTTTCCACCAAAGAAAGTCAGTCGTCCACTCGCTGGTGTTTCCTTGCATACAGCCTGCCCCATTTCGAACGCAATTCTCAGGCGTACTAGCCAGAACTCTTACGAATTCATGAACGGTCCCGTTTCTGCGGTGCAACCCGCTTTGTTGACACGCAATTTCGCATAACACAGACCGAGATCATCGCCAGCCGTACAAATTCTTTCGTATCTTCTGCAGCCCTCGGGCGTTGTCCCTACAATTCTTCCGCTTGGCTCATTCCAATTCCATGTTCCACGTCTGGCAGAGCGCCGGCGCCCCCTCGTTTTACATAAGAAAACTTGCGCAATCTCACCTCGGAGGAGCGCCTGACATGGCTTATCACCAACTATCGGGACTGCAGGGCCTGAGCTCACATGCCAGCAACGAAGTGAGGATGCGGCTGTCGCAGAGTTCATTCGAAGCACATGCTCTGCGCAAGACGACAACAAATAGCGGGGAGATTCAACAACAGCCCTGCTCTCATATCGCTAGTCGAGGCTATTCGATGGCATATCTGTGGGATATGGTGATCAAAAGTTATGCCGAAACTTCAAGAGATCGAAGGGATCTTGGCCGTAGTAGAATTGACGCCTTGGGATGCAAACGTCGCGCTCCGTGCGTTAGAAGACCGTACAAAGGTTTACTTAACGGTCGCACCAGAGATTATTCGCTAACATCCAAAGTCTTTAGCGCATCAATGATATATGACTTCCCGCCCTCACACGTGTCTCAGACCACTCGCTAGGGACAGGAGGACCTCGACTCGGACGACTTCGTTGAAAACGATCGGACAGCAAAAAGACTGGACATCAAATTTCTCAATGATGTATCCGGCCGAACGCCTAGAATCCTTCACCCAGCGAGTGAGAGACTACTCCATCAATCCATTCGAGGATCGACAGGATCCTGTCGAACTCAATGAACCAGCTAACAGGGGCTCCCTCTCGACTGCCACAATGGGCCAAATTGTTCGAACCTAGCGATAGGGATCACCCTCAGCCGGGACGGATTCTGAAACAGCTAGCTTCCAACCCCGCTGCTAAAAGCGCCAAGGGCAAGCAAACCAGTCAAATCACCGAAACCCAGGAACCAAACCGCAGGGCGCCAGTCACTCCGAAGGCAATCGTTTAGCCAAACCAGCCACAGGCATCTTAACAGGAACCACACGACGCGAGAATGAGCGAACAGAACGACGCGCCGGATCACACACCTTCCCACCAAAACCTACAAACCAACTAAACCCCTACGCCGCCGCATGCAACAACCCACGAATAATCAAATCTACCAACACGGGGCTTTCAATACCTTAAACGCTTCTCTGGATTTGATTCCCGGCGGAAATATGCTCGGTAATGTGGTGGTCAACAGAGATTTGAGTCTGAGCGGTGTAAAGGCCGTTCGATCTCCACTTCGGAGCGACGTGTTGCTACTGGCATCATCATCTCTTTCCACGACTCTCGAGAGTCCGAGCAGCATATGCTTTCGCAGGAGAGCAACTACTAACGTTCTGCGGTAAGCTCAGGGAGCAACATGAGACACTGCGTACCACGGTCTGGCGCTTCATGGCCTAAACCACACCACAACAAGCTAATACTTACGACTACTGTTTATACGTCGTAGGATCGGCTTTCTATAACCTCCTAGGCTTGAACATCCCCGCATCAATATCGGCAGGCGTTTTGTGCTCGGCTACCCTTCCCAGCTTTTCGAGGTACGGTGGGTTGTTCTTTCCCAGCTCAAGGTACGGTCCGCTACCCTCCTAGCTTTTGCGGGCCAAACGCTCAGCTATCTGCTCGCTTGCGTGGAAAGCGGGTCTCGAGCTCAACATCGGCAGTGCCTGGAATACTATCGTCGGTATTGAGCGTGCCGCGTTTTAGGAGGAATCCTTCTTCATTACCGAGGGATTCGATATCTCCCAGTCAGCAGTCCTAACCAATATGAACGAATCGACGAGAAGAAGTGCTGTTACAAATGAAGCTCCTTCAAGAAATTGGGTGATGTGTCTAGTGTTGATGTTCGCTTGATGTCGTTTCCGATCTTTACGTTAAGAGCAGTGAGACATACCTCGCCTATCCATCGTGCAGACTCAGTCGTCGAACAATACATGGCAACCCGCCGGCAAGAAAAGCGGCAGCAAGAACGGCAAGGGGCGTAAGCACCCGGCTGAATCTGCCTCTGATAGTTCTTTCATGCTCGAAGAATGAAGAAGCAGCAGTCGTGCACAGTTAGCAGCCTCATCCGTCCAGCGGTGTCGTCTCTGCTCCTAGCAAGGCGATCCTTCAGACTTACCTCTACCTCCTGTATCGACCATACAGCCCCATTGCCAAACGATCGAGCCCATGGAGTTTTCTGGTATACCGATTATGCAATGTCCTCGGGAGTTCAGAAAGATCAGAAAAGCAAGTCGTATTCAAGAAGCAAATCAAGCAATGCTGCGACCACCGGGACAGCTACGCCATGAGCGGTACGTGCTGCCTTCCCATGGTCGTCTGTTCACCGCGACTCTGCGAGTAACATCATGACTGACTGCCTCGTTCTTGAACTTCTTGCGTTGTGGTAGTCGTCTGTTGGCCCTGCCCGGTCATTCTGGCGATCGTTGCCCTTTTGCCTAGTCGGCGCGTGGACATCCTAGGACGTTGGCATGACAGATGGTATGGCGTCAACCACGGTTTCTTCCAAACCAGCCACAACAGCATGGTTCTGCCACGATAGCATAACTTGTTCTTCGGACATATCAGTCAGTGTTAATTCTGTGGGACGTCCGATGACTTCTGGTCGGCCGCTGTACATGTCTATCGAATGGCACTCAACCGGATCACGGATCTGATGGTGGAAATGTTGAAACACGACTATCGGTTTTTACGAAGCATGGGCTCACGATCGCACATCTTTCGGAACGGTATACGATCAGCTGCAAGTATGGTATTAACGACTTGCTAATTAATCACAGGATTTCTGGACATATCCTTATGGGTGCACTCACGCGTCCACATTTGACTTTGCGTACATCGTGGATTTCAAAGTCGCACTTATGAATAGCCTTGGTGCATCATTTCTCTTCCAATTTACAGACATGAAAAGTTTGAAAGACCTGTCTTGTCTTGTTTCGTTCGCACAGAAATAGTGCTTGCGTTCCCCCAGCCACCCGGTATAGGAAAGTGTTCACCTCCTGTTGGATTTGAATGATCAATCATGCTTGGGTCAATACTTCAACGATCTGGTTTTCAAGACAAGTATCACTCTCCTTGGATTGCTCTTCGCCCGATGGTACTTCAATGCAGGGTGTTTCCAGCAACATCGTTAGCTCAGCTGGGAATCACGCCACTTTCATCACAATTCTCGACCGTTTCATGCGCCAATATGCCTTCAACAGTGTCCACTTCCAGGGGAATACCATCGCATTTTAGATCGGCGGGGCTCAACGGCCGACGGCGTAAAGCTTTGCTAAATTCTCGTTGGACTTGCAAACGGCCATTTTCACAAGCTCTTTCGGATGGAGTGTCCTTCACCGCAGCTACTAGCTACTGATGCTTTCGCTGTTGAGATCCTGGACCTTCCTCGGTTCATGTCGATTGGTTGCACGTCTATTGTATGATTTGTGTAGGACCCAGGACGCAAGTGAAGCCATCAATCCAGTCATCTTGGAACAAAGACTGACTGTGAAAAGTCTCAGCAGATAGCTGCTACCCTTTCGAATGTGGCATTAGTTGCAAATCCTGGATTCATCTTGGTAACCAACCGACCCTGCGGAAAAGCGAAGCAATCTGATAAGGAAAGATGCTAACCGGGTATCTGTTTACGCAATCACTGCGATGCCGGTAGTCCAGTATGACTCGCATCATCGAAGTACAGTCTCAACGTATCATGCTACACTCGAATTTTGTCACGATCAACTTTTCTCTCTCAGATCTTTCCCTGGCCGTTCTTCAGGTTTGCAATATCAATATCGCTTGCAAGCACAATCAAGACTATGCTCGGGCCAAGAGCAGCGTAACAGCCAATAACACCAATCAAAACGACTCAGCTTTGGTATCCTGGTAGTCAGCGAGGAGCCGAGCAAGAACAAGCAGTCCAGATGTCTTACACGACTGATTATCACGATTTAAATTGCCAAGAAACCCCTTTTGGAGTTCCTGTTGCCATGCGGGAATTCTCCAGAATTGTCAGAAGACCGTAGTGTTATATCGTCGTCACATCTACATACAGATTGGCTGAACAAACCACCTGGTCACTTACGGAAACGGGATTTCGCACACCGGCCAACCACATGTGATCTTGACGCAGCGCATGCGTATGCCGGGGGAGTTCGGTGGCACACTGTTACGAGATGCCATCGTGAACACTGTTGATTCGCAAAAGTAAAAATGTTGATTCAGGAGACCACAGGCGCTGCAACAAGCGCAATACAGCCCAAGCATATCGCCGTCAACCTCACCGCGCTAGAGCTCCTCGGCAACTGCGGCACGAACTCCACGGACTACGACACCTGCAAGATAATGGGCTGCCACGCCATCGTGACCCACGACTGGCGCACTGGCTACCACTGCTAGATCGGCTCGGCCGGTCGAACCTAGGCGGTACTGCTGCTCCCTCAAGGCAGAGAAGAGACAAGACGCCACTCCGCTTGAACTTCCGGTCGAAGCCTCTCCCGCGACTTTACTTTGAGACTCCGCTATTACGCGTGCCAAGCGAGGATGAATGGCGTTATGACATTCACGACGATGTTTTGACTACTGAAGCGACTGTTTCGAACGCAGGCTATTTCCTGCCTGAAAAGACTGTGAAATTCATCTTTTTACAAAATACACACACAATCTCGATACTGCCTTCATCGCGGTATTCGTCAGAGACCAGTGTGGTGTCTGCAAGGTCGTTTGGGAGATGTCGAAATGAGCCTTCTTCTCCAGGTCCGGACAAACGTGAAGGTTGCTACTAGCTTTGGGGTGGCAATCACAACAGACTTTGGCTACCGCTTGATCACAATCAGCCGTGTTCTCATTTCAAGAACCAGCGTGGTCCCACGGCCACCTTCACGCTATATGCCATTATGGTAGAGTTGTCTTCTGAACGGGAGACACGGATTACTTAGCTTGCAGAATTTCGCGGGCGCCATGTCTGGTACACTCAACTTGTAAATGTAAGACCCATTTCTTGTTCACATGGATCTGACGCTGCAGAGATCACGGCCGCCGGTTTATTACAATTCCCAAGTCAAACAACATCATGGGGCGTCCAGAAAACGTGTCTGGATGCAAGCTGGGCAGTCCTTTGATCTTGTAAAATTCTATGGTATTCCCGAGCCTTCGTTGGACTGTTCCGTATCAGCCTACGGCCAACTCCCGCCCTCTCGACCTTGTTGTCGAATTTGGAATTCTGCTGTTTCACTCCCAGACAAGATATCGAGACTCGGCAGTCCAGATGCAGCAGTTGTGGCAAATGAGTGGGCACAGTTGATGGCTACTGCTGCTGCCATGAGTTCCGGCAATCGTGCTATCACTCGCCGTGTGAATACGGGAGCCGCCCCTCGCAACAAGGCAGTGACTGCGGCAGCGTCTGGTAGAACGGCGCGCCAGCGTTTGCTTTGCGACCATTTCCTCGAAATGTTCGTGGCACTTGGGCCCCCCGAGGAGATGCGTCGCATAGTTCTGTTTGACCATCTGAGACGGCTACCGCCGCCGTCATGAGTTCCGCCTATTGTTCTCCGCTTGTGATGTCAATGTGAGAGCCGCCCTCCGTGCCGCGGCAGTGACTGCGGCAGCGTCTGGTTGAAAGGCGCGCCAGCGTGTGCCTTGCAACCATTTCCTCGAAATGTTCGTGGCACTTGGCGGCCCGAGGAGATGCGTCGCATACGGAGTGGATGGTAAAAATGATGTGACAGGCTCTCAGCAGGCGGGAAACATCACCAATTTCCTCAAAATAGGTTCTGCGTCTACCGCCGCACACGCTGATGTTCTCATGTTTCTTCTGTAACCCCCCGCTTGTGTTATGGACGCTGGACCGCGCAAGGATTCCCGAAAGTGAAGTGAGTCGACTGAATCAACCGGATTCGATATCGAGACGAGACTTAATCAGCACACGAAGAGAACAGTTGCCGAAACGTAGTAGATTTGGCAAGTTTACTCTTGTTGCTGTCAAACAACATTCATCGTGGTGATTGGTCACTTCGATCTGAACTTCGAAGGACTTGAGCCTCACCACGTCACCGTCGCCATGGTTTATCAACTTTTATCCATGGCCGCTTCTTGCCTTTGTTTCTGTATCCCTCGTTCACGCGCCCATATTTTTCATAGCAGACTCTTCCTGTATGAATGAAAGTCTCGTTTGTCTTTTCGCAGCAGTGCAAAGCGTTTCACCACCATTTGACTCACCTGGCGACATGTCAATGTATGCTCATCTCGCATTCGCGGACGTATCAATCTAACATACCAGACAATCCATTTCACAATCTACGATTACACAACTGCGGTGACTTTGGCTTTGGTACTATTGGCGTTTCAGAATTACGCTAAGAACCACATTTTTGAGTCTCAGCGCATTGGCACCGTTTTGGAGGAGAACTCCCCTCGGGCCAATCAGTCCTGGTGGTAACGTGAACCCATGTTAGCGTTCATTGCCAGTCTCAAGTCGTGCATCCTGTATAAGCCGTTTCTTACGCACTTTGAAGCGCGAGCACAAAAGCCATTGAGCTTGTTTACCCCGACTCAGGCGTCAACAGCGCGAAGGAGAGTACGTGAGCCGTTGATGCGACAAGTTGTTGCGACCATGCAAGAATACGTGAGCGGCAACCCGGACAAGGCAGCCAAAACATTGCATACGTGCTGATCGCTGTAAAGTACGACCAGACTACCAATATGTTGGCCTGGAAGTTCTGTGGAGGCGGATTATGCTCGTACAAGGGCGGAAACGTCGATAGTGGGCCGAAGCATCGGAGGGTGACGTTCTTCATGTTGTCTAGTCCCACGCATGGCGACCCTACGTTGATCGCAAAGATCCAGGCGCTGGAGGTAGCTGTGGAGAAAAGAACCACGTAGTCCACTTTTTTCTGAGCTTTCGCTGTTGATACACCAGGACCGAGGAGATGCTGGTTGTGGCAATAACATCGTACTATACAAAATTGACGTCGCAGCCAAATGATGTCCATTGGGGAGAGACCTTATTGATGACCGCACGCTGTTAGGAAATCTGTTGTTTTTTGACAGTAGTGCTGACAGGGGTGCTGTTGTACCTGCTTACGTATTCATCATCTGTGCCTTGCTGATTGATTCCACTGGCTGGGTGGATTCCGCTTGCTCGGCATGCCGAAGGGTCTGCTCGAGCTTTGACGAAGAGCTTGAAAAATGGAGAGGTGGAGGAGGCAGCTGATGTAGTGCTGGTACTGTTAACGACTTTTGAAAACAGTTTGGAGCTTTGAGCTTGGTCAGGGGTTGAAGCAACTGCGGTCGGAGCTTAGTCGAGCTATCCGAACTCGAATGAGTGAGTGTGCTTATTCTGCAGCGTTCAGCCACCAGGCTCAAAAGGAGGCTGGTAAGCATCGACAATGATACTGCGGATGAAGTCAAGGCTATATGTGACCTTGCTGTCAGAAGTAGTAGCTGTCACTGCCCAACTTTTCTTGACAATGGCACTGTCCTAAGTGCGGTCCCAGCTTTTTTCGCCTTGATGAGCTGGCTAGTCCTTGGCAGACGGATTGCTGAAGGGGACCTCCATCAGACGTATCGTTAGCAGGCTTCCATCTCTTTCTGAAATGGCCTGTTGTACCTGATTGGAGGCTCTATTGGCGGCTGATGATGTCGGTAGGAGGGTTGGATTGATGTTTGGAACTGGCGTTTTTGAAAAGACTTTGGTCGTCATCGGGAGCTCTTAGATTAAGCGTTTTGTCTTCTGCTGTTGCCATGCTTATTGTTTCTAGATATGCCGATGGTTCCAAGCTTGTTGTTGACAGAGCGAGGTTGATGCTGTTGCGAACTCGATGCTGTCCGCGGGCCTGCGACATGAGAAGCTCTTGCGGCACAAATGGCAATACATCTAAGTATCTCTGAGTTTGCAGTGCGGTTCCGGCTGATGGAAATTTCTTTTGTTCGATAAGATCATCCACTCTGCCTGCACAGCCGCCGTGGAGTTCCTCCGTATTTGCGGTGTGTCCAGATTGCTGCAACCTGAGCTGCTGTTGCAATTGGTTCCTGTAGCCGAAATGCTGTCTTTCGCTGCAAAAGAATCACTGCGCCTTGGGTATGCGGGCAGTATGTTTCCGTCTCCTTTGGCTTTTGACTTGCTGTCGATAATCCGGAGAACAAAGCGTGAAACTCAACTTGAATGCGTTGTTCTTCCTCCTTAGCATCACCTTGTTGTTTTTAAGTTCACTTGACCTCATGCTTTTGATGAGTCCTTTTGTCAGTAGCCCCACGGTGCTTGCTAGTACGAGTGATAGACTCTTCAAGCTGCTGAATGGTAAGCTGCGGCATAGCGTCTGAGCAATCATTTTGACTGATGAAACCCTTTCCAAAGAGGTATGAATTGCTGACCAGTGAAGGTGTGTACGAATGAGGGGAGTTTATCCTACTGGGAGCACAGATATCGTCGGTGATGAACCCTATCTGAGCGGGAAGGGTTGGTTTTTGGATGACAGCTGCACGAGCGAGGAAGGATGTTCTTGCCTCAGCGGGGAGTTGTTCTTTCTGGTCCAGAAAATGCTTTCTCGCAAGCGGATGTGACCATTTCTCAATTCATCACCAGATTCGGAATTCTCCATCCTCCCGTCGCAAGGCAAAACCGCTTCTGCTTAGAAGCTTCACTTTCTCTGACCAGATGTAATGTAGACAAGCGATGTTCCACTGACTAGATTCATTACTTTAAGCTTTTCCAAATTGCAGAACAGCTTTGCGGATTGCAAACGTAGCGAACTCCACGTGCGGCGGCGGCGGTGGTGTATACTGAGTTCATTGTTACGCCAGCGGGAGAGGTGCAGACGAAGAAACAGAGTTTGTGGAACTCAGTCGGTATGACCAGTTTCGAGATCACCTATGGCACGGTCGGACGACGCTTGATCGTCATCGGATGCTTCATCAAAGTGGATGGGCAGCCTGTGAGATACCATTAATCGTGTAGACTTGTTGGATGGATGGAAAGTGATTGAGAGCTGTTGGAGATGTGGCCATAATGGGATAACAGGATGCTACAACGTGCTGCCTTCTATCCTCTGCAGATGACCGGAAAGGAGTTGGAGTGATAACAAAAGACCCTGAGACGATTAGCAGGGTGAGAAACATATCTGAAACCACCATGTAAAGCGATGCCAAGTTCATTGACATGGCTTGCATCTGGGGCCGTAATAAATTCATGCTTCGTGGAGCGTCGATATAGGTCTGAGCTGGCACGTCCGTAAGACAAGGAACAGTCGAAGGGCAGCTTTACGCACGAGTTACTCACGAGTATTCTTTGATTGTGAGAAACTTCCGAGGCCAAGGTTTACGAATGAGGCATCCAAGCTGCAACACTTATCTGTGCGACTGCGCCAATGGTCCCGGTGCACCGGCTGAGGACATTTTCCTGGAATTTGGTGATGCAAGCAAGGCTCGGCATGTTGAAAGACTTCCGCGACCGCAAAACAATACGGGCTGCAACAGCTTCCGTGAACGTCAATGCGTGGTCCAATACCTTGGTCGAGTATGTCAGGCTGAAACCTCTGTGCGCCCCACCAATGCTATCCATAGGTGGATCTATGTGGGCGCTTTATTCCAATCTGTGGATGCTTCATTGTTGCAGCTCTCAGTCTCACGGTCCGCAAATTCTTGGTCATCGTGTGTTGGTAGTTTGGCAATCACACTGAATGATTTCAATAAACTCTTTCTGATTACACCCACAATTCTAGCGTTCCAAGTATTGGTGGCAATGTAGACTTCATCAAAAGCACGATGTTCGATTGCTTCTTGAGATGATCGAGACATCGCCGCACACGGCAGTTACAATACCTTTAGAGGTGCTGCGCATTCCGCTAAATCTATACTGCTCTGGTCCTCCCTGTCTTGTAGAAAAGAGACGGGTCAGGGGCGCAGTCTCTACTGGCAACGAATATCACGACATTGTCTTCCCTTTGTATGCACCCAGTGGTTGAACACTGTAAGGCTCTGAGTGTAATCTGTGAAAAGTCTTCACTTGTGGAAACGGCAATCATCACTGTTGCTGCGAAAAAGGATAGTAATAGATACATTTTACAACAAAATCACATAGAGAGAATCAATACTGTAGAATAACAACGTGAGATGTTTTGGACGCTCAAATTTGAATTCTGATTGACGGGTTTATGGAGAGAGATTCTAGTACGTCAAAATTTCTCATAATTTGATACAGAGTCAATTTTCAAGTTTTTTTTGCAATCGCTGTTTATTGTTGTTGAGATTGATTTTTGCAGATGCAGCAAGCGAGAAATCTTTCGCATGTGAACATGTTGGCGTGTAGCGTGATCGCGGAGCTGATTCCGCAGCCCTACCAATTCTCGCGTGGAGATGGCCAGTCACAACAGTAGATTGATGTGCATCACAATATCTATCGCATAATAAATCATGAGAATTCTACAATAGAGAGAGGAAGAGATGTCCAGCAGATTTGATGTTACAAATACTCAATTCCAAGAGGTGGTGATCAAGTTGATATTTTTACAAAACTATGGTTTGCTTTGATGCAGATGCACACACCCAGCCCCTTAACGCCCCTTAACGCCCCCTTTTTTAAACTGTGGACCCCAGAATTCTGCATGTCAGAAAGAAAAGGGATTATTCATCAGCAAGCACTACGATTAGTAAGCAGCTATGGTGTTGGCTGGTCGGTCGCATCGCGTGCCTTCATATCATCTACATCTTTTACTCGACCACTTGCGCGAACCCAATGCCACTTCCTTGCTATCTGCGACAATGTCTGGTCCCAATATCCCCCCGGGCAATCCGACAATGGCACCACCGCCACTTCCGCCGCCTTCAAGCACTCAAGGCTCCCGCAGTTCATCGCCCCGCAAGCGAAAGCGCGACGATTCCTCTCCGAGACGTAGTACGG
>Ga0160427_10000560_pt1 | contig 22323 bp, 13 predicted proteins | sample SolpanmetagenomL_FD_108194 | JGI IMG/M metagenome (GOLD analysis project Ga0160427, IMG submission 108194) | Solar panel surface microbial communities from Lawrence Berkeley National Laboratory, California, USA - L | ecosystem: Engineered > Built environment > Solar panel > Unclassified ...
CCCGACGGGACCACACTTCTGCGTCACTCAGCGGGCGCAGCGCCTTGATGTCCTCACGAAGCCGCTCCCCAGCCTCCGGGTCCTCTGGGGTGTCGCCGGTGTACAACGCGATCCGCAGGCCCGTTCTGTTCAGGCGCAACGCGAAGTCCTGGTACTGGCTGTTCGCTAGAGCGTTCATCGGGTACAGAATCACCGCCTTCACGCCCTGTCGGCCCAGGGCGCGCTGCTCCAGCGCGTACGACACCACCGGCATCCCGAAGGTGAACGACTTGCCCGACCCGGTGCCTGTGGCGACCACGAAATTTTTTCCGGCCTGACCCAGACGCAGCGCCTCCTCCTGATGGGCGTGCGGCGAGATCACCCGCGCATCCTCGAAGTCTTCTGGATTTACGCGGAACACCCGCCGCGCCTCGTACGGCAGTAAGCCCTCTGTGATCAGTGCGTCGAGCGGCTGGCCCGGCGCGTACTGACGCCGCAGCTGTAGGTGAGGCTCGCGCCACAGCAGCGACCCACGGTTCACCTCCGCTTCCAGCCACGTCTGAATGCGTTTGTCGTTAGGCCGTGCGAACGTCTCCACGTACTCCCGGTAAGTACACTGTACCCGTGCGAGTTGCGCGAACGGATTGTTCGTCACTCGTAGCGCAGTGTTCAGCTCCACAGGCGGTTTGAGATTGAAGATGGGCAGGACTGCCCGCCGTACCTCTGGCGTCATGGTGTGCACGCCCAGCCGCACGTACAGCTCCTCCTCGGACCAGGAAAAGCTGTGCAGCATAGAGATCACCCCCTCCACGTCCGCGCGCCTTAGCGCGGGAATGCCCGAAAAATCGAGGTGATTGCCTGCGGTGATGGGCAGTAATACCTGAGGAATCCAGATGGACGGCTCGTGCCAGTTAGCGATGGTTGCCAGCGGAATCGTGGTCATTATGCCGTCCTAATCGGGAGGTTGAAGGGCGTGTCGCTAAACAAAGCTGCATGGAGGCTCAGGGTTGCGAAACCGATAGTGGACTCACATCGGGTGGTGTTGGCACTATCAATGGCAAGCGGCGGAAGGCTTCGAGCACCAGCCGTTTCGTCCGGTACTCGCCGATTTCAGGATCTTGTTCCTCATTGAGTCGCAGGCGCGGGAACGTCAAGCTCGGAGTCTTCGAGTCCACATCGCGAGGGTCGAGGACCCAGAGCAATTCTTCCTCAGTCAGTCCGTAAAGATATGCATAAATCGCGTCGAGTTCCGCCATGACTTGCGCGCGCCGCGTCTCATCCCACCGGAACGGTGCGAAGGGGATGCCGTGCTGGGGATTCACATCCGACCAGGCAGGGGGATTCCAAGCATGTCCACGGTTTTCGCGCCACCGGGTCTCTATTAGCTTCCGAAGACCTGAATCCAAATCCTTCCAGACGTCATCTGCGAACGGCTTGATATCCCAGGCGGTGTAGACCAGTTCCAATACGCGAGGGACGATCTCACCCAGTATCTCAGGCGAATACACGTCTGGAGGGAGCACGGGAAGTTGTTCGAGAATGGTGTACGTAAGGTGTGCCCCACCCACCTTCTGCCGGGCCGCAAAGTCAAAGGTCAAGCTCGCTGAATTGCCTAGAAATGCTGCCACGTGCGCTGCGGTCTTCTCGTGAACATCGAAGAAAACCAACGGTGCAGTATGTCCGACACCTACAAAAGGAACGACGCTAAAAATAGCTGTACGTTCATCTGTAGAGCGGCAAATGTCACGGAAGGCAAGTAGCCAATCTCGCTGCTTAACATGTTCACTAATGATCTGTTCTCGCGAGCTGAGCTTTTCTTTTTCATACATGAACCAGCCATGTACCTTACCCGCTGGCACCCAGAAGTCTGGTATAGGCACAAAATCGGGAGAGATGAGCTCCAATCGACTTGAATCTCGCGCCGTCGCACCTTCATATGTAGCGAAACGATGGCTGAAATGGTGAATCATCTTCCCCTCGTATAGTGGAAGATAATCGCCATCCGGTCCAGGCATACTGTTGCCTTTTAGAGTAGCTCCAGCTTCCTCACGTTGTAAACGATCTCTAAAAAACTCAGAGTCATCAGACATGTGGAGCATTCGTCCAAGTGCAACTTTCCAAGTGCTACCGATTGCTCCTTTTGCCCTTATAAATGCGCCAGCTTTGTAATAAAGCTTTTTCGTCAGCTCCGCATCCTGCTTACTGCGGAATGTTGGACAATTCCAACCATTGGGGTTAACTAAACCAAATTCCTCGGCAGTAAGAGTGAAATGCCGTTCGTCATCCAATAAATGTTGAATACGAGTGTTAAAAAAACTTAAGTCTGCGACGTCCGGTCCAGTATTTTGAGCAGTCAGGAACAGTGTGCAGAAACGATAGGACTTATGTACTCCTTTAAAAATTCCCTCTCGATTCTCAAAATCATGAAGCGCAACCAGGCTCTTTGACTCGACGAAGTCGGCGAAAAGCGCCTCAGTCGTGCTATCGGTGGCAATAGCACTAGGAACGATGATGCCAGTACGTCCATGCGGTGCTGTGATATCTCGCGAGTGTTCTGTAAAGATCGTGTATGTGTTTACGTCACCGACTCCACCAAGCGGGTAACGTCCTGAAATACGGAAGAAGTTGGCTACTGCATCAGAGTCACGGACAGCAACAGTGTATGCATCATGTAACGTGGGGTTGCTCGTACGCAATGTTGCGATTAACTGCTTACGCTGGTCCGCATTCGGTGCATCACGGATTTCCGGATATTGCGAGAAGAACTCAGTATCCTGCAGCTTCACGCGTTCCCATGGTGGGTTACCGAGAACTGCATCGAACCCGCCAGTATCCATGAGCTGCCCTTTGATGTCGAAGAACACGTCTGGAAACTCAAGCCACCAGTGGAAAAAATGGTAGCGGGCCTTAAGTGTGCTGACCTGTTCAAGAATCCTGTTTCCGAGGGGCCCGGATTTCTCGAGCTCCTCGAATGAATTCTGATCTATAACGTGTGCTAGCGTGATCAGGCCCTCATGACGAGGCGCACGCTGGAGGTCCTCCGGTCCCACAGGATAAAAAAAGGCACTCGTCCAATAATCGGCGAGGAGGCGAAGTTTCTGCACTTTTTCCTCGCTCCAAGCGTGGTGGTACATATCGGCTTTCTTACGTACGTCTCCAAGGGTGTCATCCGGCATCGCGTCGAGATTCGGGAAGTTGACTTCCAGCTGAAACAACGATTGCGAGTAGTTAGTGCGCCATTTGGTGATCTGTTTTACTGGGGCGGCACTGCGTAGTGCAGCTAATATCGCCGGGTGGGCATCGCCGCGGCCCTTGTATGCATCGGGGTGGATACTAAGCTGCAGGAAGTTCGCGGGGGCGCCGATCAGGCTGTTGCCGTGCTTGATGTGGTGCTCGAGAAATGACAGGGGCTTGTCCGCAGCTGCAGCGTTGATCCAGAGCGCGACGCGGCAGAGCTCGACGGAAAGAGGGTTCATATCCACGCCGTAAATGCAGTGGCTGAGCACCTCACGTTTCGCTTCGTCGAGTAGGTGCTGTGGAGTGTCGGTGTCGGTGGGACCGCCGGTACGTGCGAGTTGCTCGAGGCGAATGGTGACGAGTTCGGCCGCGAGGGCGTTGGTCGCGCCGATCAAGAACGCACCGCTGCCGCACGCAGGATCGCAGACTTTGAAGTCGAGAATCGCCTGTTCCTGTGCCAGGACGTCGTCGCCCGCGAGCATCAGGCGGTCCGTAACGGTGGGGATCAGGCTGCGCTGGATGACTTCCTGCACGAGGTCGCGGGGAGTGTAGTAGCTGCCGCTGCCCTTGCGGGTCATGCCGCGGGCGTCGAGAAAGAATGCTCCTGATCGGACTGTGCGTTTTTCGTCGGGCAGAGTAATGTCGGTGTTGGCGATCGCCGGGGCGAAGTCCAAAAGCCCTTCGTAAACGTGGCCGATTTCTTCGACGGCGAGGTCACGGTAGTTGATGCGCTCGCGGCCCTTCTTACTCCGGCTGAACGCGAGGTGATCGATGAATTCGAGCAGGGCAGCGTTGGTGACGCGCGGGACGTCCGCGCCGGCACCGCGCTGAGCAGGATCAAGGGGGCCCACGACCAGCTGGGTGAGATCCGGGTGGAACAGGCTGCTGTTGAAGCCGACCACGCCAAGGGTGTCGTGGCCCTCTTCCATGACGCGGAACGTTTGAACGAGCCGCTCCCACAGGTCGGTGTTGGTGTCGGCAAGCGGGCGGGGTTGCTCAGCCAGTTCGCGTAGGCCACTGATGCTGTACGCGCCGCGGTACACCTCAGCGTACGGGGCATTGGCTCGTGGGACGAGCTGGCGCTGCTCGGCGTAGAACAGAAAGATCACCCGGTAGATGACGCGGAGGATTTCCTGATGAAAACGCTCGAGCTCGTGGCGGTCCTGTAAGCGTGCGGCAAGTGGGGCGGTAAGCACGGCATTACCGAGGGTCTCCACGGCATGGCGAACGCTGTCGCGAAGGGCCGCTTCGGCGCGGGTGCCTTCGTTCCGGCTCGCGAGGTAGTACGCTTCGAGCCAGCAGTCTGATTTGTCTCTGGGGGCGAAACGGGTAGCATGCACGAACCGGAACAATGCGCGGAAGGCCGGGAAGTCTCGCGTTTCGAGCATCTGCAGCAGGTTGAACTGCACGTAGCCGGCTGTGGCGGTGTGGTAGTAATCGCGCAGGACACGCAGTGCGACGCCGTTGGTGAGGACGCCCCAGTCATGCTCGTGGTTCTGGTTGAGGAAGGCCTGGAAGTCGGTCTGTGGGCTTTTGCTTCCGCGCCGCGTAACGTCGCGCGCGTCGAGGCTGCTGATTGTTCCCAGAATCTGCAGGGGTGCGTTGCCGCTGTCCTTGCCGCCACGGTGGCTGATACTGAACTCGAGCTTGCCGACGCGGAGTTTTGCGCGCTGGTACTGTGGATCGAAACCCAGGTCGCGCAGCAACGGCAGCACCCACTTGTCGCGGGTGGTGGGGGCGTCCATTCGTGCGAAGCCATCACGGATCCCCTCGTAACGGGCAGTGAGGCGCTGCCAGGTGCGGGTGAGATGCGCTTCAAAGTCTCCTTGCGTGCGCAGGTCGAGCTGGAAAGTGGCGGGCGCGTACCCGTCGAAATCACCGCCGGGCATGAGGGCATTGGTGATGAACTCGGTGGACAGAATGTTCCCGCTGATGTTGATGGCGTTGAAGGTCATGGGTTACCTAGCGGGGAGGTGCACAGTGAGGGCGAGAAGTTCCTGGCTGGCGGGCACGACGCGTTCGAGGCCGTCGAGCCAGGCGCTGGTCTGAGGATAAAAGGCCTGCAGTGATGTCTTGAGAGCGGTGCGCTCCGCTGCCAGCGTGTCCGCTTCGCGTTGCACCCGTGCGGTCAGGCGGGCGTCGAGGTCGGGCAGGCCGAGGGCAAGCCGGGTCATCTGCTCGAGGTGGGCTCCGGGCAGGTTTGGCGGGCAGTGACCGGTGATCGGGGGTGGCTCGGCGTCCAGCAGGGTGTCGAGGTTCACGTGCAGCGGTACGAGAGCTTCCACCACCTGGCCGGTCTCACCGTCGCCGACCGTGAAGCGCGCGCGAACGTGGAAGGTCGCTACGGCGGTGTCGAGTCCAGGCACCGCGACGACAGCGGTGCGGGCACCGCCGAGGTCGCGGTACGCGGCGCGGCGCACACCCTGCAGCAGCACTGACACGATAGGGTGTGCGACGTCGAGAGTCATTGCGGCAGGGTGCCGGGCACCGGTGTCGGCATCAAGCGTGAAGGTGAAGGTACCCGGCAGCTCCCCGAGCGGAGCTGCTCCACGCCGCTCAGCGCGCCACAATCCGTCCTCCTGCGGATCGGCGTTCCAGCCGAAGTAACGCAGGGCGTCCACGACAAACGCTTCTACCTCGCTGGGACTGCCGACGGTGCGGCAGGACTCGGCGAGGCGCGCTTCCACGTCGGGTAGCCGGAAGGTGGCCTGGCCGAAGAACGACTCGTCGCGCATGCGTGCCAGGCTATCTTTCGTGGCGAGTTCCTCCGGCGTCTCCTCGGGGGTGGCGGCAAACAGCGACACCTGACCATGGCGACGGTTGAGGAAGCTGTCCTTGAGCGCGTCATCGATGTAGCTGGGGCTGCTAAAAAACGCGGGCAGGAAGCCATAGTCCTCACGGATCTGCCGTGCCTTTTGGATCAGGCGCTCGAACACCACCAGATCGAAGGAGCGGTCGGTGATCAGCGTGCGGATACGTACTTTCGGCTCTGGTTGTTTAAAACGGTCGATGCGGCCGTTGCGCTGCTCGAGGCGGTTCGGGTTCCAGGGCAGTTCGTAGTGCACCAGCTGGTTCGCGGCGAACTGAAGGTTGAGTCCTTCGCTGATGGCGTCAGTCGCAACGAGTACGGCTTTGGGACTGTCAGTGAACTGTTGCAGGCGTTCAGCGCGGGTGTGTTCACTGAGGCTGCCGTCGATGGTGAATACCTTGAAGTGGGCGGTGTTACCCTTTCCGAGTTCTTCGGCAAGGTAGTGCAGGGTTCCGACGTAACGGGTGAAGACGATGGTGCGCGCTCCCTGACCGAGCTGATGTGGGTCGGCAAGGATCTCTTTGAGCCGCTTGAGTTTGGAGTCCTGTGTGGCGCGCCACTTGATGACGCTTTCCAGAATGGTCTCCAGAAAACCGATCTCGCCCCGGATCTGCGCGCGGTCGAGCAGGCTCAGGCCTTCAAGCTGAGCGTCGAGTTCCTCTTGGGAGAACAGTTCACCATCACCGGCGTCGACGGTGACGTCCCGGAGCGCGTTCTGCTGGTCAAGCGAAATCTGCTCCTCGGTGGCGTCATCGCGCAGTTTGGCGTTCAGGGTCTCGATCCGGTTCTTCAGGGCGGAACGCAGGGTGCGCGGGCTGGAGGTGGCGCAGCGCAGGAAGTGCATCATCAGCCAGCGGGCGAGCATAGAAGCACGGGGCGTTCTGGCCTGATGGCCACCGAAGACGTAGTCGCGGTACTTTTCCAGCGCCTCGTAGACGCTGAGCTCCGTTCGGGTCGGCTCAATGATGACTTCCTTCTCATCCCGGACCGGGAACGGCGCACGCTTGCCTTCGTCCTCGAACCATTTCAGGACGTCCTGACGCCGGCGCTGCACGATGTGCCGCACTGCCCGCGCCTTGCGGATCTGAGGCGCTTCCGGCGTGCCGTACACTAGGTCGAGCGGCCGCCTGATGTGCCCAGAAGCGTCCTCGGTCTCATCGAGCATGCTCACCAGGCTGGCAAAGGAGCTGGTGTAGCCGTTGTGCGGGGTCGCGGTGGCGAGCACCAGGTGCTTGGCACGTCGGGCAAGATCACGGGCGAACTCGTAAGCCTCCTTGTGACTGGAGCGGCCCAGCGCCGAGCCGGAAGGCATCGCTGCCGTATGCGCTTCGTCGATGATGACGAGGTCCCAGGGCTGTGACAGCAGGACGTTACGAACTGCGGGAGTTTTGGCGTAGTCGAGGCTGGTGACCACGTAAGGGAAGTGCGCCCAGGGATTGGCGCCGGGTGGGAGTTCTCGCCCGAGCCGCATCATGGTTGCGCTGGACAGCACCGTCAGGGGCAGGTGGAAAAAATGCTCGAACGCACTTGCCCACTGCTCCCGCAGGTTTGGTGGACACACCACCAGGATCCGCTCGGCCTGCCGACGCGCGAGGAGTTCCACAGCGACGAGGCCAGCTTCCACTGTCTTACCCAGTCCGACGTCGTCTGCGATAAGCAGACGCACGCGGGGCATGTCGAGCGCCATCATGACCGGCACTAGCTGGTAGTTCGTCGGAATTACCCGGGAGCGTTGCAGACTGACGAGTGGAGCTGTGCCGTGCATCATGCTAAGGCGGAATACCCGCAGAAATAGATGATGCAGAGCAAGGTCCCCCGGGGTGACTGGAGGGAGGCCCTGAGCGACAGTTCGAATGCCACTGCCTTCAAGGGGAAGAAAGAAGGCGTGCGGGACGGTGTCGCTGTCCTCCAGCGGCAGCGCGTACATGACGTCGTTTGCGACTCGCTCGACACGCCAAGTCCGGTTGCGGGCCTCAACGATCTGACCAGGATGCAGTGAGAGAGCGGTCATAAGGATGAGTCAGGACTCACAGGACACCGTTTGACCGTATGGCGAGAAGGATGTGGAGGATAATTTAGCCGATGGTTGCACAACTAGCACACATTAGCACCACTCGGTTGACAGACATCTAAACTTCTTGATCTTGCCTCAAAACAGGGGAGAAAACTTTACATCTGCACGCTTCAAACGGTTCTATCAGGTTAATCGTGTCGCTGGTAGATGAAACGCAGGGGTAGCCTGAAGTTCAGGCCACCCCTATGCTAATCTCACGCCAGATCTGAAATGCCTGGTACTGGTTGCTTCTTCTAATATGGGCGAGAATCGTCGTCCGGGTGTGGCGATGAAGGTTAGAGACCCGGGCGTGGAGGTTCAGGAATTCCTGGATTCGCTTGATCTTACTGAAATTGAGTTGACCACGTTATTGTTGCCTTGGTGGGAAGGTGAGATTGCTCAATGAGGTCGTTGCATCGGGCCGTCGAAATGACCCGCTGATGGTCGACCTCCTAAAGTGCCGGAAGTTCTCGGATAGCGGCCCCGTAACTGGTCAGCTTGTCGGTGCAGACCATCTCTGAAACGTGGAATTCGCCGAGCAGGCGAGCCAAAAACGTTCTTGCCGCTTCGGTATCTCGGTGGCGTTACATCGAGACGTCAAGCACGTCCCCGTGCTCGTCCACGACTCTCCACAGCCATCGACGCACGCTGCCGACGGTAGTGCAGACTTCATCCATGTGCTACCGGGAACCCCGACGGAGTTCCCGGTAACGTAGCTCTTCAGCGATAAGCGGTGAGAATTTGATGTTCTACACGCGCAGCGTGTCGTGGCTGGCCTCAATACCACGCTCCTTAGGAAGTTCCTTCACGTCTCGGTAACTGAACGGAAAGCGGGGGTAGAGCCAAACTGTGTGGTGGATGGTGCTGATCGGGAAACAGTGGCCGTAGGGCGTACGGTCAGTCACTGGCCACCACCCTACCGGTTAACATGCCGGAACCGTTTACTGGATGAAGCTGCGCTCATTCGCCCCAGAACAAGTGAAAGCCCTCCTCCCGACCGATTGGCACGGCGGCATGTAAGTAAAGACCTGGGACGACGATGCGAAGCGGTCCGTAAGCCTCCCACTCCGAATTGTTCTCGAAGAACCTGTGGTAGAAAGCCTCGACGGCTTCGGCTTCAGTTCCGGACGCCGTATACAGCAGCCAGAGGATGCGCCCTAGGCCGGTTTCGCTGTGGTCGATGAACACCGTATGTCCGGGCGTGGACGCCGTAACTCCCGTCAGGGGCAGCCCGAGGGACAACAGAGTGTCGGTCAGCGCTGCGGGCGCTATGCCACAGGCGAACATGCGGTGGTGCAGGTCGGCAGGCTCCAGAGCAACCAGTTGTGCTTGGGTCTCTCGAAAAGCGTGCATACGAAATCCCTGCCTTCCCGGCCAGAGTTCGAGCTCAGGTTCCAGTGCTGCGACGTACGCCTGGTCTGGCAGAGTGGCGACCAGCGCCAGGAACAGATTGGCCTGAAACGCGGCCAGATAGATACGGTTTTCTGAAGGCAGTGGCGTGATGGTCATGCCGTTCCTTTGAGCTTTGAGACTGGAAACGCGTACGAGATGTATGCCCCGTACGTTGAGTGAGCCGACACCCTGCAACCAACGATCATCATTTCCTTTCCTGCCTCTGGGTACGAGTGTGTCACAGTGGAGTTCCGCCAGCCTGTTTGACATCTGGGGACGATTCGGTGTGCGCTTTCGTCGGCAGCAATTCGGCGGTTCGTCTCATGTACTGCAGGAGCAGCTTGGTATGGATCTCCTCAAAGGGATCGTCTCCCTGTTCACTGGCATTGACCGTAATCACTTCGGTCAGAACCTGTGAGGACGGGTGCTGCTCAGTCGCGACCAGGCGCTCGAGTTTCGAGAGCTGCCGTCTGGTAGTGGACGAACAGGTGCTCAGGTCACTGACCGGCAAGCTTGAGAGGCGATCGGCCCAGCGATCCGCCAGAGTCTGCCAATTGGGCCGGAGGCTGAAGTGCATGTTAGGAACGAGAGTAGATTCCCGCAGGATCACCTCCAGGCACAGCAGAACAAGCGTGTCGACCAAGAGAAGTTCACGGGTATCCAGCTGAATCAGCCGGAACATACCTGCCCGTGGCGGAGGGTCGTCTCGCGTCAACGTGACGGCCAGCATCTTCTCCAGTTGCGTGCCGATCTCCGTGAGGAGCGCAGGGGCCTGTGTCAGATCGCCATCCAGGCAATGAACGGCCTGGCAGATCTGCCAGATGAACGGATCGCTCGGCGTTGAGTTCTCTTGCTGAAAATGCGCGGGGTACGAGAAGGGAAATGCGAGCTGCTGGTCAGCGTGCTCGGGGAACTCGTCTGGCAGAGCCTGGATGGAAAGACCGATCGTGCGGAGGAAGGCGATCAAGTCCATGCCGTAGTTGAGGCCCGGATGGGGGGGAGCGGGTTTGGAAGACTGCTGTTCCAGCCGTACGTAGTAACGGAGAACTTCCAGCAGGACGCGCTGGCCGATAGGCACCGCATTTGAACTGTACCGGATCATGTGGAGGAGGGCCGGGGAGCAGCGTCTCGGAGCGTGGAACACCTGCCTGACCGAAATGGGAGCAGCGAGATTGCCCCCATGTCCCTGATCGAGCGTCGAAGGGGCAGTGTGTTATCTGGCTGCACCATCCGAACCCCTTTCATCGTACCTATAGTTATTACACCCATCGTCACTGTACTTCAAGTGTTGGTGAGTGTGAACTTACGGGGATGGCGCAGACCAGCAATCCACCGAGCGCCTCACGGCTCCTGTTCGCCGGGCGACTCCGGGAAGAACGGCGGGCGCAGGGATTGACCCTGGAGGGGCTGGCCGCCGTGGCCGGACTCTCTTGGAATTACGTCGGTCAGGTGGAGCGCGGTGTCCGGAACATCAGCGTGGACAACATGGACGTCCTCGCGCGGGCGCTCGGCCTGCCGTTGAGCCAGCTGCTGAGCGAGAAACTCCGAACCGACAGTCTTTCCTCCGGAACCTGAACGCGCCCGGCGGTGAGAAGAAGAGGAGACGTACTTCTCCTGAATTCATCAATATTTCAGCTTTATGGCAGTTTCAACGTAGCGTTGAAAAACGCTATACTCTGAAACAATGGATGTCCAGAATGAGCTTGACGCCAGGGAACGCCTGCTGAGCGTACTCCGCCGCCTCGACCCCACTGTCGTAGCGAAATTGGGTAACGGTCAGCCAGACGTCACAGTTTGCCTCTCCGGGCTGGGCGAGATTCACGTCGAGCTCAAGATGCTCCCTGATGCCCAGCCCCTGCGCCTTCGCACCTGGCTGGCCCACCATCCCGTCCCAGCCGCGCCGGGCCGTTACCTGGTGCTCGGCGCACCCTGGATGTCAGAGCGGGCGATGGAGGTGTGTGAGGCGGCCGGGGTAGGAGCGCTCGACCTAGCCGGCAACTACCGCCTGACCCTCGGCACTTCCTTCCTCGAGCGGGTTGGAAACGCGCCACCACAGGCAGAACAGCGCGCGCTGAAGAACTTGTATGTCGGTAAGGCACTCCAGGTGGTTCGCACTCTGCTGGCCGCGCCGGCCCACCGGTGGCAGGTGCAGGCCCTGGCAGAAGCGAGCGGCGTGAGCCTTGGGACGGCCAGCAGCGTTCGCGCGAGACTCCGTGAGGCTGGCTGGTTCTCGGCGGAAGACGGCACTCTGGCAGACCCGGAAGGGTTGCTGCGCGAATGGGCGCAGTGGGGAACAGACAAGCCGGCTCCCGTTCTCGAGGCGTACACCACCCTGCATGGCACGCGCCTGAGCGCCGCGCTGCACCACCCCCTCCCTGGCGCTCCACGGACCATTCTGGCAGGCGCCAGTGCGGCCGCCTGGATGGCACCCTTTCTCACCGCCGGCCAGACCGAACTCTACGCCGACCCCCGCGGTTGGCAGACCCTGGCGGCCCAGCTGAAGGCTGAGGAGGTGGGTAAGGGAGGAAACCTGCGGATCATCTTCCCGGCAGACCCCGGCGTGTTCTTGGACCGCTTGGAAGTGAAGCCCGGCCTGTGGACCGCCAGCCCGGCGCAGACGTACGTCGACCTGTGGCGACAGGGCAACCGTGGCCGAGAAGCCGCCGAGAAGCTCCTGAGCGGCTACCTGCGGCCTCTCTGGGCCGGTGGGCACCCCTACGCCTCCTGGCCCCTGCGCGACCGGGCGGGGCAGGCATGAGCAAACCTCAGCATGCGAGCGGTTACGAAGATAGGACGACCGAGGCTGTCCGGCGGGTACTGATCGATGTCGCCCATCTACTTGGCGCGTACCTCGACCAGCTGGTGGTCGTCGGCGGCCTGGTGCCCGGACTGATCCTCACCGCGGACGAACCGCACGCCGGAACCATAGACATCGACCTGGCGCTCGACGCCGCCGGCCTCCGTGAGGAGGACGCGTACGCCGAGGTCATCCAGCTGCTGGAACGGGGCGACTTCCAGCGCAACGAGGCCGGCGAGCGTCCAGAGTTGCGCGCTTTCCAGCTTGCCACCACCGTCGACCTGAAGGACGGCGGGCCGCCCGTCGCGGTGGAGATCGACCTGTTGATTCCGGACGGCGTGACCCTGACCAAGCATCGGCCGCCGTTGGTTAAAGGGCTGCGCACTATGGCGATGAAAGGCATCGGCTTGGCGCTCCGGCACGCCACCGAGACCCGGATCGTCGGCCGCACCCGCCAAGGCCGGCGGGACCAGGCCACCCTGCGTGTGGTCGACCCGGAGGCCTTCCTGGTGCTCAAGGGACTGGCACTGCTGGGCCGCCGGGAACCCAAGGATGCCTACGACATCCACTACCTGATCCGGAACTTCGAGGAGGGCGCGGAAGCTCTGGGACGCCGGTGCCGGCTTCTGCTGGATGACCCGGATGCCCGGCGCGCGTACCGGGAGATCGCCCTGAAGTTCGCCGAGACGGACAGTTACGGCCCCGGGGCAGTACTCGACTTCCTGAGGGGCGGGCAGACGCCCGACGAGGCGCTGCTGCTGGACGCCCAGCGACAGATCCAGGCCTGGCTCAGGGGTATAGGAGAACCGGACCTGCTGCGAGAACCCTGAACGGTCGTCCACGTCACCACGGACGCGTCTCCTGCCAATACCGATTCAGGGCTCCGTTCAGCGCCTGGGCCTCAGGCCCGTCCCCCAGCAGACGAGCGAGGAAGTTGAATGGTGAGAGGAGCTCCTCCAGCAGGCTGCCCAGGCCCGCCCCCTCTCGGACTTGTTCGGACAATACGGCGACCTGCTCGAACGCCCACAGGTGCAGCCGCTGGCGGAGCTTCCCCTGCTCGGCAGAGTTCAGCGCGTGGGATTGGGCCGTGAGTGCACGAATGTCGGCCTCAGCCGCGGGCTTGCAATCCACCACCAGGGACCGTTCGCTCAAATCCGGTGGAAGGTGCTGACGGCCAGTGATCACCTTCAGGCCGAAGGCATTTCTGGGGACGAGGGCCTCACCGGCGACGTAGACACGGCGCCCAGTGACCTGTTCGGTGGCGGCCCGCAGCAGGGACACCAGCGCAGGGGACGAGCCTAGGGCAGTGTCCAGGTCGTCGAGGATCAGGAGGCCGCCCAGGCCGTCATTCAGGGACGCCACGGTCGCAGGGGTGAGGTGGCCGACAGCCAGTTCAGCGTTGCATCCAAGGTCGAGCATCGCCCGCGCGAGGCGGGTCTTACCGGAAGCGGCCGGCCCGACGACCGAAACCAACGGTACGGCTGGAAATGCTGCCTGCACATAGCTGAGCATCACCACTGCACTCAGAAGAAAGGCGTCGTCCGGGGAAGGCAGCACAGCAGCTGCCTCCACATGCTGATGAACGGAACGGAACAGGACACTTCCCACCTCGTCCTCACTCCATCGTCCCTTCCGCTGCTCCTGAACAAAGCGCTCGATGGTGTCGGGATCGAAAGTTAGGGCTGCCTGGTTAGGGCTGGGCAACCGGCTTACCCGGAGACCCGGGAAGGGCCTACGGCTTCCGCCGGTTGCGACAGGAGGGGAGATGAATGGCGAGAAACGCCGGCCATCGCTGCGCAAGACCACCAGGTCGACATCTGCAGTCAGCGCACCTTGGTCGGCCTCGTCAGCCGCATCGGGCTCTGTGGGGCGGTAGTACGGGTAGTAGAGTTGCCCTGCATGGCAAGTCATGTTCACGTCTAGTACGTGCGGCTTGAAAACCGGCACCACAGCAGATGGGGACAGCGACGGATCGGAGGGCCGTACTTGGAAGAGGGGCGCGAGCTGATCGGCGGTTCCCCCGGCCGTCACGAACGACTGCCAGTTGGAGGGTGGAACGACACTATGGACACTTCGGCCGTACAGACCAACACTGGCCGATTCCAGCAGAGTCGAGGGCTGGTCGGCCGAGCGAGCGAAGTGGATCGTTGACCAGCCCTGCCAGAACTGTGATCGGAGCCACTCGTCGGGAACGCTATCCAAAGAACTGCGGGTGATCAAGCATAGGCGCTGCTCGAGCTGGTGCCCGCGGATCAACTGCCAGAGCCACCAGCCGATCTGGAAGCTGTCGCAGATCACCACTTCCGGCTGACCCTGCTCCGGCGTGAACCAGTAGGTCGCCGCCTGTCCCGGCGACCAGAGTTGCCGGAACGCCGGCCACTGGCGGGTCACCCCGACGAGGTCCAGGCGAAGCCAACGCTTCCGCGGGTAGCCCTCAGGGTCCAGCAGCGGGAAGGTAAGGGCGTCGGTGTACCGCTCCGAACTGCCCTGAAAGGAGCTGAGGCCGTGACGGAAGTGAGTGACGGTCTCCCATTCGAAGCCGCTCAGGGTAAGACTCTCCCGGGCACCCTGGTGTTTTCGCAGCCGCTTCTGAAGGATGCGCAGATTCTGGTTACCGGCAGCGGAGAGCGGTTGGCCGTCGAACCGCCTCGGTAACTCTAAGATCAGTGCGTTGAATTCAAACGGCATATATCCTCCTTTAACGTAGATACGAATAGAGAATTTTCAGTTCTGCTGTAACACATGGTATAACATTTATACAATTCACTTCACTTAGATAATGTATTTCTATTTGTATAAGTGATTAACATGATCTTCAATCAGTTTGTCTAAATAATCATTAGTCAAATATTTAATATAATATTTTTGAAGTGTTATAAGATCATCCAATAAGTAATCTGCTGCCTTCTGCATGCTTCCCGTTTGCTTCAATATGGACATTGCGCCTAGATGTCTGAAAGCATGACAACCAAATCCATACACATCCTCAATTCCTCGGGATGCACAAACATTTAATAGAGACCTCTCCACCCATTTCCTAATTTCACTTCCAGGATCTATTCTACCGCCTCTCATATTTGGGAATAGTAGATTATCAGTATTTAATTTCTTAAGAAGAGGTAGATATTTCTCTAAATAGAGATTTATAATCTGCTTAAAGCTGGATAGAGAATGACTTTTCACGTGATAAGTGGTCAAGTTCTTCTTATGGTTGATTTCTATGCTTCGCCCATTTTTGAATTCACTTGTAGGAATACGAATCTCATAACCGTCTAATACTTCCCTGAAATGCCCTGTCAAACCATCAATATACGTCATGTTTGACCAGTGTGACGACCTTAGAGGGCAAAAAGTTAAAAAGAATGCTATCATATGTCGCTGTATCCGTTTTATATCTTTAAGGCTAGGAACTCCAGACATAATATTTAGAATTACGTGACTCTCGTTCCTGAGTGCGGTGACCACAAGCTCCATGGGTTCGTCCATTTGAACCAATCCCCATATGGGTTCAAATGGATCCCTACTAATAGTTCCCAAGAGTTTATTCTTTAAATTATTGCACATTTCTGTGACTTCCTCATATACTTGATCACAGATTGTCAACACTTTAGCATTCATTTCTATTTCTACGCGAGACTTCGTGGACATCGTGGTTTTACCATCAATTGTTACTAACGATTCATTATTTAATTGTCTATCTTCAATTTCTTCTATGTAAAAAAGCGTTTTTTTAGAGGGTCGAGCGGATTCTTTAGCGACTCCACTCAACGCGTAGTAGATTTTTTCAGGATTTCTTCTTAACCAGCCATCTTTTGGCCTAGTCACATAGTTTACAAGCCTAAGATACATCAGTGGAGTCCTGGTTAATTTTTCAAGACGTGCAGTGTAAAACTTGATATATTCCCTTATATAATCTACATTGATTAAATCTAAAATTCGCACTTCGTCTATTTCTAGGCCCATACCACATGTAGCAGGATCATCAGATTTAGGTAAAGTAAGAAAACCGACAAATGATCTGAGTTTTTCAAAAACAATATCAGTTGTTGCTTGACTCCATCCTAATTCATTTGAAAAAATATTGTCAGTACTTGCTGTGTACGCTAGAGGCAGCCAAAATTCATTTAATAGTAACGTTAATGAGTCTTTCTTTGCGTAAAACTGCCGATTGCAATTTTTCATATGCTGCATTCTATATTCTATCTCAATGGTCCGAGCACGCTGCTTGTCAAAATTATCCGAAGTATTTTCTGAGACTCTAAAACGCGAAGGAGGAGAGACATGAGCATCAGACAATCTAGCAGCGTCAGTGAATGTATCGTTATATGCTTTTGTATGCTCGTTTTCTAATCCAAGAGGCTGGTCAAAATTCTGATAAAATGGTAAATGATTATTGTCTCTGGAAATTTCCACTCGCTTCCAGTAATTTAACGCGGACTTATGGTACGATTGGCTTTTTTGTGGCACAGTATAGAGGTAGTTTGATCGGTGTTTAGCCAATGCTTCTAGGAAACCTGTTTCCTCCTCCTCACTTTCTATTGTTTCCACAAACTGAGCAAATCTCCTGTACACAGAAAGGTATACCTCCAGCGATTTGGCTTTGATTTTAAAGTTCTCTTTGGCTATGAGTAAAGCAGCAGTGATGTTGAATATCATTTCTTCTCCTTTAAAGCTTTTTTCGACGCTAAACTAATTTTTCACACCGACTCTTTAGAATTATAGTGTGACTTTCTATTCCTCCTTTTAGCTCGCTGTTTACTACTCAAGGCTATATCCTCCCACTATATTTCTCAAGGGTAAATCTTTGTCAGATAGGCCGTGAGAATACTTTGAGTTTGTACATAACTTCTCAGTCATCGATTAAAGCTCAAATCTCATCTACATACGGGTGACCCATTCGTGATTCTGCACTGGCTTCATGCTTTACATTTGAAAAGTCGCTATTTCAGCATCTTTGCATCCCGGTATGAACTTCGGCAATGCGGAACGATAAGTCATCGACATAAAAATGTTGGTAGCAGAATTTTATATGGGGTTTTTCGACTTAAAATTTAAAATATGGATATCCTTTATATGGCAGTTCTACACAGTGAAAACTGTAAACCCAAAATTGTTCAAGTTTTAGTCACACTCAAGGTGTGACGGGCGGCCGTTAAAAGTTTTCAACGGCCGCATCTAATTTGTTTCGCACCCACTGGGCGCAAGCAGGCCCATATATTTGCCTGCGACTAGATATTAAAAATTAGACGTAAAGAAAATGTTGTTCTAGATTTCTGCCTACAGATAAACTATCGACAGCGAGACTCTGGGTACCGTTTTTAGATACCGTTCCGCACATAGAATGAACGGGGGCAATCACTCCGAAGATGAGAGAAGATGAATTCTTCATGAGTCGGCCGTTGTAAGGCGTGCGGAATGGCAAGATGTCTAGGACGTGCGGAACGCATCCTCTGTCCGGATCGGAACTCTAGCCCCGGCTGAATCCGTAAGATATGATTAAGGCTCCTATCGCCCATCGCAAGGCGCAGCGAGCCCCACCGAACCCATCTTTCCTGTCGCTCCAGTTTTAGCGACCACCCTAAACAACTCGCCGCCCTGAACCCTCAACTTATCGTAACTGCCTCGCGCAGCAGCGTCTTAGCCCTTGCCGCCACCAATCGCCGCTCGCCGTCCATCTTCCCGAGCGCGTCCCGTTGCAACTCCTCGAGCGTCTCGAAGGGCAGGCCCATCAGGTCCTGTGCGTTAATCTTGAGCAGGAATTGCACCGACTTCGCCAGATCCTCGAGCGTCAGCGGCTGCGCGGTGATCAGTGCCTCCTCGAACAGCGCCCGCTGCTTGACCTCGGCCTTCGCCTGCTCGATCACCCGTCCCGGCTTCACCCCGTCCGGCCAGCTGTACTTGCCGGTGCCATACGTCCGGACCACGTCAACGATCAGCGCCCCCTTGCTGCGCACCCGAGTGCGGTACTCGGAATTCAAGATCGCCCGCGCCAGCTCGGCGCCCTCCTTGACGTTCGCCGGGAATTCCATCGCGAGCTTCTCAGCCGGCCCCTTGGCGAGCCCCGCGTCGATCAGCAGTTGCGTGAGGTGACTGTCCGCCTCGCGGGTGGCCTCCCCGAACACGTACGTGACCTCCTGCTTCTTCCCGCGCCCGATGAGCTCCACCCGGCTGAGCACCTTTACTTTTGTCAGCTCCTCGTGGATCGGGTCAAGGCCACGGCGGATGATCTCCGGGCGTTCACTGGTCAGACCGAAATGCACCGCCAAGTCCATCAGATTGATCTGCAGCACGTCGGTCCGTTGGTCGGGGTCCTCAGGATGATGCCTGAGGGCATCCAGCACCCGGTACGCAGCACGGGCTGGCTGGTTGAGCATGCGCAGCACCTCCAGCCGCACCGGTTTGACGTACCCGTCCCGGATGCTGCCGGCGATCTCCTCGGCGAGGGTGATCACAAGCTGGCGCGCGCCATCCGGGTCGTTGATGTCCCGGTCGTATGACAGACCCGCGACCAGATTGAACGTTGCGGTCGTCCAGTGCCCTTTGCTGTGGTTGCGCCACAGTTCGCTGACCCAGTAGGTGGTGGACCGAAGCCGGTCGAGGGAGCGCCGAACGTCCTTACGACGGTTGCCGTCGTCCTCCATCCCGCAAAGCTGCAAAAGGCGGTACATGCTGACCCGCACTCGATTGTCTTCCGGGCAGCCCTGCTCCATGAACGCCTCCTGCACGGCCAGCAGCACGTCGTTGTCGATGCCGTGCGGGACGCCGTAGTCGGGGAGGGCCTTGCAGACCACTTCGCTGGGAATGCCGTTGCGTTCGAAGGTGCGGCTCCAGGTGATGAAGTTGCCGGGAATCTGCCGCTGGATGCTCACCAGGCCCTTGTGGGCGATGTTCAGCTCCTCATGGTAGGCCATCGCCGTGCTGGATTTGGTCTTTTTCACCGGTGCCCCCTGGATTCGCTCATTCTAGCGGAAGCGGCGTGGCGGCTGGCGATGATTGTTGTGTTCTTTAGTGATAAAAGATGTTTAAAAGAATTGATTGATACAACAACAGGGACGGCATCAGTATGCGTGCCACACAGCATTGAAGGCTGTTTTCCACACACTGGATACGGTACTTTCCACACACCCGGAACGGTAGTTCTGCCAGTTTTCCACACACTCGGACCCCTGTGGGGTGTTGGAACCACACACTGAGTACGGGCCTGTTCACACACTCAGAACGGGGGTCGAGCGGTACTGAATCACACACTCGTCCCGGTAGATCGGTCTGAAACCACGCACTGGGAACGGTACGGAGGCGGCTCAATCACACACTGGGTACGGGGAGTACTTCAGATTATCTCCAGCACAGGGTTTTTCGGTGAATTCACACACTGAGAACGGGAGCGTATGACGGGAGATCACACACTGGGAACGGGGGGAGGGGTGGGGGTGCTGGCCGAAGGGGTTGCAGCGTAGTTTCTCAATTCTTCCTCACTTATTTTATACAAACAGGCTCCTATTCAGTCTCGCGCCGCTCCGTCTACCTGTGTTCCCACTTCCTGTTTTCCCGGCTGTTACCTGGCTTTCTATTCTCGGTACCTGGCTTTCTATTCTCGTTGGGGGGCTGGTGTGTGAGTCCCAATATTTCCCGGCGGAGTTCGTTTTGACCTCTTCACCGCTCGGCTGGCAACACACCTTGCCTCTGCCAGAGCCAGTGCCCCAGCTGAAGTTTCGTGGTCATGTTGGATGCTGATTCGCAGATGGTTCAAGAGAGGAAACACCTGCGAGTTTAGGCTCTGGTTTGACTTGGCCTGCTAGCGTTCAGCAAGGTGAAGTAGAGGTTGTTAAGCTGTTTTAGAAGCTGGTTTTTGCGATGCCAAACTGGTTTTGTGGAGTGACATGCCGTTCTAGCATTGGTGGCTTCCTCCTAGCTTATGCTTATGACTTTGCAGAGAAGAAAAAGTATATTTAGTTTAATGGTGAATTAGTTTTCTAGCTCGTGATTTCTTTATCTAAATGTACCGACCTTCTTCTCTGCCCCTCACACATCCCCTCTGTTGCATCTAGCCCGAGTTCCTCGAGGAGTTCCCGGCAGACGCTTTCGCAGAAGCGGTTCATCGCCTCGCTCGGGTGGGAGAGAAACCAGTTCAGGTGGACCTTCAGGGTGCTGGTCTCCTCGCTGCGCGGTTCCCGTTCGTACGGAACCCAGGCTGCGTAGGCCCGCCGGATCACTTCCAAATGGAGTTCCTCGCCCTCTGAGTACGGCGTCCGGTCCGCGATCGGTGCCAGAGACGGTGCAGGGCGGATCGAGGCACCATGCTTTCATGATGGGTCTGGACCAAACGGCGAAGGGCGTCAAAGGGCGGTGGTGCCCGATGACCACGCGTTCCAACCGTTACGGACCACGAAAATAGCGTTCTGGACGTTGCCAAGTCTTGTGCATTTCTGCTCGTGTCCGTGCAGCACGGTGTTCCACGTTCCCCCCTCTGTTGACTTTCGGAGCGAGTCTGTCAGGATATGCTCATGACGAAATCAAGCAAGAAGCCCGCTGCTCCCGCCAAGACCGCTGCTGCCAAGCCGGCCGCAAAGGCCAAGACTGCAGCTCCTGCCGTCGCCACGAAGCTCGGCAAGACCGAACTGACCGACATGATCAGCGACCGCGCTGGCATCACCAAGAGGGACGCCGGCGTCGCCCTGAGCGCGGTCCTCGACATCATGGGCGAAGCCCTCCGCTCCGGCCAGACGATCGGCCTGCCCGGCGTCGGCGCCCTCAGCGTCAAGGCCACTGCCGCCCGCACCGGTGTGAAGCCCGGCACCGCCGAGAAGATCCAGATCCCGGCCGGCAAGAAGGTCAGCTTCAAGATCGCCACCGACCTCAAGAAGAGCCTCTAAGACAGCACAGTGGCCGCCCGGACAGGAACGCCTGTCCGGGCGGTTTTCAGTTCTTGAGGACACGTCCGTGGGCAAGACCAGGGCGACCGAGGACAAGGTCATCTGCGAACTTCTGCCTCTGAACGGGAATCCAGAGTTCGAGAATGCGCTGTTCTGTTCATCCTCTCAGCAGCTGGTACCTCGTATTTTCCCCTCTCCAGAAATCGCTCGCCCAAAACGCGACGGCCGGTCCCACTGAACTGGATGGCCGTGATCGATGCAGCCTTCCTCTTGCCCGGGACCTGGTGCGCTAGCCTGAATAGGTGACGCCCGTGCTTCGATACGACCGCGGCACCCTGGTGATGTGGGAAGTGCCGGAGGTGGTCAAGCACCTGTTCACCTGGGACGCCAGAAGCCAGAGTTTTCGGGCCAGAGGGCAGGTGTACCGGGAGATCAGTGAACTCCTGCGCGGCCATCTCGTTGGCTACAAGGACGAGGCCGCGGCCTTCCAGAAGCTCGAGCTGGTCTTCGGGCGAGAAGTGACCCCGTACCTGCATCAGCTGGAGGGGCTGAACGCCTGGAAGCGCGCGAACCGGCAGGGTGTCGTCGTTCTTCCGACCGGGGCCGGCAAGACGCTGGTGGCGCAGCTCGCGATGCGTGACACCCCCAGAAGCACCCTCATCTGCGTGCCGACCCTGGACCTCTTGCAACAGTGGTACAGCGGTCTGCTGTCGGCTTTCCCGGACGCGAACATCGGGCTGCTGGGCGGCGGCAGCCACGACGAGACGCCGGTGCTGGTCAGCACCTATGACTCGGCCGCGATTCACGCCGAGGAACTCGCCAACAAGTACGGGCTGATCATCTTCGACGAGGCGCATCACCTGCCGAGCGACTTCACCCGGGTGATCGCCGAGATGAGCCTCGCGCCGTACCGCCTGGGCCTGACCGCCACCCCGAAACGGGGTGACGGCCGGGAGCTCGACCTGAACACCCTGATCGGCCCGGTGGTCTACGAGAAGCGCCCGGAAGAGCTGAAGGGCACCACGCTGGCCGACTACAAGGAGGTACACATCCTGGTCAAGCTCAGCCCCAGCGAGCAACTGAAGTACGACGAGCTGATCGCCCTGCGCAACCGCTTCCTGTTCAAGATGAGCATCCAGCTCGGCTCGCTGGACGGCTGGCAGGCGTTCATCAAGAGCAGCGG